>WNFY01000156.1_pt1 | contig 68492 bp, 66 predicted proteins | sample 5400091 | NCBI WGS metagenome assembly WNFY01 (sample SAMN13153364, study PRJNA577476) | soil metagenome | isolation source: 60 cm soil or saprolite under grassland replicate 1 | place: USA:California | collected 2016-06-15
AGACTTCGAATTCCAGCCCGCCCCCGAATGCGTGTGCGAGGTCATCCGAAGCTTTGTCCATCGCGTCCCACAGCTCCAAATCCTTCGGGCTGGCATTTAGATTTACGTACGCCTTGCGCTCATTGAAGTCCGTTTGCGCGGGATTCAGATCGCGCGTGACATTGCTTGCCGGGTTCCGCGGCTCCATCTCACCGATCCCGCGAATCGTAATGACAACGTGCGAATCGGTGGCATTCAGGTGCTGAAAAAGAGTGTCGACGTCGGGAATTTTCTGGAACAATTCGGCTTCGGAGTTCGCATTGACGTTGTCAAGTCCCGTCGCCGTGATTTGAAAATGGAAGTGCCCAACGCCATCTGGTGTTCCATCGGATTTCTTAAACTGATGCTGCCCCTTTAGGAGCAGGGCTGAAGATTGCAGCGCCTTCAGATCGGGCGGAAGAGCGGCCAGCGCCGCGCGCGGCACCCGAATATCGAGGTTCGACCGCAGATGGGCGATGAGGTTCGTGCCGATAAGCCCGTCTTCGCCGAAAGAGAGCAGCGCCAGCCGTGTGCTTTCGATCGTCCCGAGGGCGATGATTACTTTGCTATCGGGTGAAACTGGAATCGGACCGCGCTCGGTGATGACGGCATCGACACGGCGCGCGCCGGCGTCGTTCACCACGCTGAGCCGTTGCACATGGCAACGCGGCACGATCATGAGACGTTTGCTCACGTCGTCACCGGGGGCCTCGCTCACTGCGCTGCGCGCCGCTTTGATGAGCAACGGCGTGGTGCTGAATTTGTTCATCGGGAAAAAACCGGCGTGGCCGGGGCGCGCTTGAACGGCGAGCGGCGCCTCGAGCTTAAGCTTGTTGCGCAGCTCCTGCTCGAGCTGGGTTGTGTCCGCCGGCAGCGGATTCGGCAATGGGATTCCAAGCAGCGCGGCCAGATCGTCCAGCGTCGGCACGGTATCGAGAATTTCGACCGGCGGTGCCTCTGGCAACGCTGAGAGTTTCATTGCATCGCTTACCTTGCCGGTTTCGATTGCATCGAAAAGCACATCGCGCAGGGCGTAGTGCAGCCGGCCAAAAATGAAGTCGTTCGTTTCGGTGACGCCGATCTGTTCGCCGGATTGCCGGAAATAACCGGGGTCGCTGTTCGGAAGCTTCTTCGCGTTCAAATCATTCAGGACCGCCTGCGGCCACGGTCCGGTTTCGGAATCGAGGAAGCGCGGTGACCAGCCCCCCCAAAAGATCGAGCGCCCGCCGATGCAAAAGGCGAGACCTTGGAAGTCATTCGTATTTGAATTCCAAGGGACGCCCCATACTTCGCCGCCGAGCGACATTGACGGCAGATTTTGCCAGTGCTCGGGAAGTAGGAACGGTCCGCCTTCAAGCACGAGAATGCGCTCGTTGCGCCCCGTGCTACGGTAGAAAAGTTGCTCCGCCGCGGCCCCGCCAAAAGTTCCGCCGCCAATCACGATAAAATCGAACGGTCGCATGTCGCCGCGCGGCGGCAGCGGATTGCCTTTCAGGTCGATGGCATTTGAGCGATAAGACGCGTCAGAGTTAGCGAGCGCTTCATCGAACGTGTTGCAGACGTAGCGCCCGAGGACGTCAAGCGCGAAGTCGGTGGGCTGCGAAGTGGAGCCGATGTTCATTGGACCATTCCTCCGTGGTGAATGCAAACGCAGGGAACACGCGGACTGCAGACTATAACCGGCGCTCGCACTCTAGCTTTCACCAAAAAAACCGGCCTTGTCAATGTGACGATTTTGCGTCGGCTTCCGACTTGGCGCGCGCTAAACGCGCGAAGGCGGCGAAGACGTCATTAAGAACAATGACGCTTCGCCGCGCTTCAATTAACATCGCGTTGAGCTGCCTTCGCACGTTACGGCGTGCCAGGGGATAACGCGATCCACCTAGCGATTAGTACTTCTCGCCTTTTTCTTTGTGTTCTTTGGCTTCGTTATGTTTGCTCAGCACTTTGCCGTTCGCATCCATTTCGACGCCAATCTCTTTGCCATTCTTATTGATGACAGCTTCGAAGTTGGCGCCCTCTTTCTCCCAGCGAACTATGGTTCCGCCTTTGGCTTCCGCCTGAGCAGCTTGCTGCACCGCGGCAGGCACATCAGAACTGTTGATGGTCTGTTCTTCGTGTTTTTCTTCGTTTGCTTGAGCAGCGACGCCGAATGCCAGGCCGGCGCTGACCACTGCTACTATCAATAGGTTTTTCGTTTTCATACTTTAGTTTTTGACTGTTGCCCAGCCGATCGGTGCCGTATGTCAGGCAGAACCCGACAAACGCGCGCACTCCGTTTCGTAATCTTCGATCAACTTTACGATTTTGGATTGAAAGGCGTCCTGCGCCGCATAGACCGCTCCGATTGCTTCAGCGAAAGCCTTTTGTTTGAGTTCTTCTTCGATCGTTAAGCTGAGCTCGGCGAGCTTTTCAATGTTCGCTCGCGAGTGAAACTCCAAGTCCTTAAGATTGGAAAGTACGGCGAGCGATTTCTCCAATTTGCTCGAATCTGGTGGTTGCGCCGGCTTTTCGGCTTCCGGCTTTGGCGCAGTGCTTTGCTCAGTGGCAGCCGATTTCGTTTCCTCGATTTGCGCTTTCTTGCCTGGCTGGGGCGCACGAGTGGTTTGAGAATGCTTCGCTTTATGCTGCTTCTCTTGAGTGACTTTCTTCGCGTGTGCGACGTTTCGGGGGTCTCCCATCAACTTATAGACGGCTTTCAAAGGTTTGCCGGTCGTATCTCCGAACAAACTACTCATAAACATGACGGTGTAGCCACGGCGCTGTGTCGCCGTGCTGGACGGAGCAACACCGTCAAAGCGCCTCGACATATCGAGGCGGCTACAATGTTCGCGTGATGGCTTCTAGCGTTTCGCGAAAATTTCGCGCAAAGCCAATCGTGCCGCGTGATAGCCGCACATGCCGTGAACTCCGCCGCCGGGAGGCGTGGAAGCCGAACACAAATAGACCCCAGGCAACGGCGTGCGGTAAGGAGTTGGACTAAGAATTGGGCGGGCAATCAGCTGGGTCAGATTCGCTGCGCCGCCATTGATGTCGCCGCCGGCAAGATTGGGATTTGATCTTCCGAGATCAGCGGCACTCACCTTGTGGCGGGCGAGGATGCAATCGCGGAAACCCGGAGCGAATCGCTCGATCTGCGATTCGATTTGATCGGACATATCCGTGCCGCAGTTGAACGGAACATGGCAGTACGCCCAGAGCGTGTGCTGACCACGCGGCGCGCGAGTTGCATCGAACAAACTTTGTTGCGCGACCAGTACAAACGGGCGCCCGGGAATATTCCCACGCGCAACATTGCGTTCTGCCGCCGCAATTTCGTCTATGCTACCGCCGAGATGAATTGTTCCTGCGTGACGGCAGGCTTCGGCTTTCCACGGAACTGGCTCACTCAGCGCATAATCGATTTTGAAAATTCCCGGTGCATGTCGAAATGATTCCAGTCTGCAGCGATAGCGCGATGGGAATTCTTGACCGGCGATTCGCAAAAACTCCGAGACCGAAACGTCCAGAAGAATCACGCGCGATTTCGGCAGGTCACGAAGATTCTTGATGCGATGATTCACTTCGACGTTCCCGCCAAGCTCACGCAGATAATCGGCAAGCGCGTTCGAAATTTGCTGCGATCCGCCGCGTGGAATCGGCCAGCCCACTGCGTGTCCCGCAAGCCCGAGCACCAATGCAAATGCTGACGAGACCGGCGCCTCCAGTGGAAGAAACGAGTGCGCGGCGATACCAGCGAAGAGCGCCCGTGCTGGTTCACCTTTGAAAATAGATTTCGCCAGCAACGTTGCCGGGCAAACCGCCAGAATCCCAAAGTGCGCGAGCGTTATTGGATGCTGTGGCCAATGCAACATCGGTTGCAGAAACTCAACCGACAGATCTTTCCAGTGACGCGCCAGCGGCTTCATCAGTCGCCGATACGCGGCCGAATCTTCGTACAATTGTTCCGCCGTAACATCGATGTCTTTGCAGAGACAGGCCGCGGAAGCGTTATCGAGCGGATGAGCCAGTGGAATTTCGGGCTCGACCCATTCAAGGCCGAAGCGCTCCAGCGGCAGCGTTTTGAAAAACGGCGAACCGGCTGCAAGTGGGTGAACTGCCGAACACACGTCATGCAGAAAGCCAGGCAGAGTGAGTTCGGCCGAACGCGCGCCGCCGCCAATCGTCGCGTTCGCTTCGTAAACGAGCACAGAACATCCCGCGCGCGCCAGTGTGATGGCCGCCGCAAGACCATTCGGTCCCGAGCCAACGATAACTGCATCACAAGCTTCTGGCATGAGTTCCAGTAGCAGCGATTCTGGAAGCTACTCTAGCAAGTTGCGAGTTAAAGCGACTCCATGCCGTCTATCACGCGCAAACGCGCAGAATTTTTCGATTCAATTTCTATGGAGCGAACACAGCGTCACGAAACTGAAGCCAACTTTTCGATAGAGGATTACGGCGCGAAAACTGCGGAAAAGGAGGAATGCGAGGAACAATTGCTCACGGAATACGCGACGTTTCTCGGCTTTTATCTGGCGAGCGTGGCGGTTCTAACAGGGATTGCCGCTCAACATGACCGTCTGCCGAGAAAGTTCAGTTTGCTTGATCTGGCGCTGCTTGGGATAGCCACGCACAAGCTGAGCCGCATCGTCGCCAAGGACAGAATCACCAGCATGCTGCGCGCGCCGTTTGTGAGTTACATTCGCAGTGCCGGCGCGGGCGAAGTGGAAGAGGAGCCACGCGGCCGTGGATTTCAACGCGGCATTGGTCATTTAATTTCGTGCCCATATTGCATGGCGCCCTGGTGCGCCACAGCTCTCAGTTGCGGTTTGCTTTTCGCCCCGCGTGTGACGCGGTTTTTCGCCGGGATTTTGGTCAGCGTAACCGCCTCGGATTTTCTCCACCGCGCCTACACCAGGATGAGACAAGAGTAAACCTTTCGTGAGTCGCACACCCCAAGTTGTCGTAATCACAGGCGCGTCAGCCGGCGTAGGCCGCGCGGCCGCGAGGAAGTTTGCGCGTCATGACGCGCGAATCGGTCTGCTCGCGAGAGGAAATGATGGATTAGAGGCCGCGCGGCGGGAAGTGGAAGATCTGGGAAGTGAAGTGCTTGTCGTTTCAACCGACGTCGCCAACGCAGATGAAGTCGAATCAGCGGCCGCCCAGATCGAGAGGGAATTCGGTCAAATCGATATCTGGATCAACAACGCGATGACGTCGGTTTTCTCGCCGATCAAACAAATGACAGCCGCGGAATTTCGACGCGTGACTGAGGTGACTTACCTCGGCTACGTTTACGGCACACTCGCCGCGCTAAAGCGAATGCTCTCCCGCGATCGCGGTGTCATTGTGCAGGTTGGCAGTGCGCTGGCGTATCGCGGCATTCCGTTGCAAGCCGCGTATTGCGCGGCCAAGCACGCGGTCCAGGGTTTTTGCGATTCGCTGTGGTGCGAGCTACTCCACGACAACAGCAACGTAAAGGTCACGATGGTGCAAATGCCCGCGCTGAACACGCCGCAATTCAGCTGGGTCAAAAGCCGCTTACCACGCAAAGCGCAGCCGGTCCCGCCGATTTTCCAGCCTGAAGTCGCTGCCGAAGCGATTTACTTCGCTGCGCACAACCCCCGGCGTGAATTCTATATCGGCCTGCCGACAGTGGGAGCCATCGTTGCAGACAAAATTGCACCAGGTTTACTCGATCGTTATCTCGCCCGCACCGGATATGACTCGCAACAATACGACGGCGCCGAAGATCCGAATCGTCCCGAAAACCTATGGCAACCTGTGCCAGGAGATTACGGTGCGCACGGCGCCTTCGACGCGCGGGCCAAGAGCTGGAGTCCACAATTGTGGACAAGCGCACACCGCTTTTGGATTGCGACGGCTTTAGTCGCACTCGCGGTTTCAGGCCTTGTCGGCTTTTTCAAAAACAAATGATCGGATCGCAAGGGACAATTGCTGGCTGTCACAGCTACTTCACGACGTAAAAAGCGCCAAGGATCACCCCAAAGATGATGTGTGCCACCAGGACTGATATCGGTGTTCGAATGCCGTAATGCAGACCGAGAAAACCGGGTGGCTCCAGTTGGCGCGCAACCGTCGGCCCGTATTGCTCGTTAGCCATGTGCGGGTGCAAAGCGGGTAGAGCGGGTAAACCCACCGCCAGCACAAAGCTTCCGTGCACGAGCCCAATCAGCGCACCGAACCACCATGTCGATCTTCCGATCAGTTGGAAAGCAGCGACATAGATCAACGAAAACAGCCACCCATTCATGAAGTGCAGAAAAACGCCGATGAACTTCGCCCGATCGCGATTTGGGGTGACCATCGTGCCCAATAAATAAGGCACGTTCATCCGGGTCATCCCCATGCCCTGACTGCCAGCGAGTAGAGTTGTCAGCACCACAGTGGCGACGAAGCCCCACAACAGCCAGCTGCCCCAATTCATTGCTTTGATGCTAATGCGCCGTTGTTGCTGTGTCACATAATGCCAGCGCGGCATTGATGATACCCAAATGCGTGAAAGCCTGTGGAAAATTTCCCATCGCTTCGCCCGTGTCCGGCTCGATCTCTTCCGCGAAAAGATCGACGTCGTTGGCGTAACGGAGCGCCGCCTCGAAGACTTCGTTGGCTTCCGCCGTTTTTCCGGCATGCGCCAGAAAATCCACTTCCCAGAAACTGCAAACTGCAAACGCGCCTTCACGCCGTTCCTTGCTTTGCTCGTGGCGGTAAACGAGACCGCGACGCGGCACGAGTCGTTCCCGAATGCGGGCATAGGTTTGCTGCATCCGTTGAGAGCCGGCCGACTCAAAACCGTGGTGGGAAAGAAGCAGCACTGTCGCGTCCACGATGTCGCTGCCGCAGGCTTGCGTATAGCCGGCAAGCTGCGGGTTCCAAGCCCGCTGCTCGATCTCGTTCCGAATGTTCCCCCTCTCAGCGGCGCATCTTGCGGCATCGAGCCGCCGAACCTGACCGCGGGCGTGCATTTGCAACAATCGATCGAGCGCCACCCAGCACATCAGTCGTGAATGTGTGTAAGGCCGAAGTTCGTCGCGCTCCTCCCAAATACCGTTGTCGTATTCGCGCCAGTGTTCGCAAACGTATTCGGCGATGCCGCGCAACATTCCCTGCACGTCGCGGTCCAGTTTTTCGGTTTTATCAAAGAAATGCGCCACGGCTTCGACCAGCTCGCCATAAACATCCAGCTGCGTTTGTTCGCTCGCAGCGTTGCCCACGCGCACAGGCAACGAGTTGCGGTGTCCCTCCAAATGGGACAGGACACGCTCGGGCGGCGGCAACTCGCCAAAAACGTCATACACTACGCGCAGTTTTGGCCTGGTGAGGCGCGTGGTGTGCAAGAGCCAGTCCACGAACGCTGCGGCATCGTCCGTATAGCCGAGACCGAAGAGTGCATGGACAGTGAACGACGCATCGCGAAGCCAGGCGAAGCGATAGTCCCAATTAAGATCGCCGCGGATGCATTCCGGCAAAGAGGTGGTGGGCGCCGCGATGATTGTGCCCGACGGCGCGTAGGAAAGCATTTTCAACACAAGCGCGCTGCGCATCACCTGTCGCTCGTACGGGCCACGATACGTGGATTGTGCCGTCCAGCGCCGCCACCAATCGATTGTCAGGTTTAACTTCTCGTCGATCGCGCTTCCCAGGGGCGGAACTACAGCCGGTGCTTCAGCAGAAAAGCTGAACGTAAAAGCAACAGATTCACCGAATTTTAGTAGAAAACGCGCCGCCAAGCCATCTGGCGTTGGTTCAAGCCCAATATCCCCGCGCAGAATGAAGACGTTTGCTCCGGTGTCGATCCGCCAGCCAAACTTCCCGACGTCTCTGATGTTCGGAGCGACGCGGCCGTAATCGAGCCGGGGCGAAAACTCCACAACGACTTCCATTTTGCCCTGTTCGCATCTGATTTGCCTAACGAGTTTGTCCTCGGGCCAGAGGGCGCGCCTCTTGTTCTCCTCAGAGGTGACTGCCATAAAATCGGTCAGAACAACTTGGCCGCTGACTCCCACGAATGTCGTTTCGAGAACATTCGTGTTCTCAATGTACCGCCGGCTTACTTCTGACTCGTCCACTGGACGAATGCTCCAGTGACCGCCACTTTTCAGATCTAGGATCGCTCCGAAGATTGACGCGCTGTCAAATCGCGGCCAGCAAAGCCAATCGAGCGATCCTCGATTTGAAATCAACGCAGCGGTCCGTCCGTTGCCGATGATCGCGTAGTTGTGAATCTTCGTGAGTTCCGCAGCCATCCTCGCGCGCAAGAATCGGTCGAACGGCGTAGTTGCTCAATCCAACGCTTTACTGCGGTTGTTCAGGGCCAGCGATGACGCGAATTCACCGATGCGTCTAAGGAGGTCCGGTTGGCAGGATAACCTTTCGATCTCCTGCACGATCGCGCTGCCGACGACGGCTGCGTCTGCAAAACGCCACACTTCGCGGACCTGCTCTGCGGTCGAAATTCCAAATCCAACGGCAATGGGCAAGTCGCTGATTGATCGCACACGTTTTACGAGGACTTCAGCATCACGCGCCATTTCATCTCGTGCACCAGTAACTCCCGCGCGTGAAACAGCGTAGATGAATCCGTGCGCCTGCCGCGCAATCTGCTTGAGCCGGTCATCTGACGTGGTCGGCGCTACGAGAAAAATCGGATCGAGCTTGCATTGAACTAATCTCTCGCTCCAAGTCTGAGCCTCTTCTGGAATCAGATCTGTCACCAGAACGCCGTCCACGCCGGCTTGTTTCGCTTCATTGGCCAGCCGGTCTTCGCCAAATTTCAAAAGAGGATTGAAATAACTGAACAGGACGATTGGAATGTCGATATGCTGCTTTGCGCGCGCAATGCATGTCAGTGCGTCGCTGAGCGTCGCGCCTTTGCGCAGCGCGCGTTCGGATGCACGCTGAATCACTTCGCCATCCGCGACTGGATCACTGAAAGGAACGCCGAGCTCAATAATGTCCGCGCCCGCCGCTGCAAGCTCGATTAGCAGTAGCTCAGTGGTTGCAAGATCCGGATCACCCGCAGTGATGAACGGAATGAACCCGCCGCGTCCTGCGCGCTTCAGTTCAGCGAACGTGTCGCTTATCCGACTCATTGCGAAGGCAGATCCGCAATGAGTTGGACATCTTTATCACCGCGGCCGGACAAATTCAGGATGATCGCGTTATCCTGTGGCAAATCGCGAGCGATACGAATGGCAGGCAAGATCGCGTGTGACGTTTCGAGCGCTGGAATGATTCCTTCCAGCTTGGCGCAAAGCTCGAATCCTTCGAGCGCTTCGGCATCGCTCGCGGAAATGTATTCGGCGCGCCCGTTATCGTGGAGAAATGCGTGCTCGGGGCCGATCGCTGAATAATCCAGCCCGGCAGAGATGGAATGCGTCGTTGCAATTTGGCCGTTCGGATCCTGAAGCACATACGACATCGTGCCTTGTAAAACGCCGATCCGGCCGCCACCACTCTTGTCGCCAGCGTGAAATCTGGCGGCGTGTTCGCCCAGCAAATCGCCGCGTCCTCCGGCTTCCACACCAATCAACCGGACTTCCTCGTCTGCAATGAATGGATGAAACAAGCCGATGGCATTTGAGCCGCCACCCACGCATGCAATCAGCGCGCGAGGCAACTTTCCCGATGCGGACAAAATTTGCTCACGCGATTCGCGTCCGATTACGCTCTGATATTCGCGCACCATCAATGGATAGGGATGTGGACCGAGCGCGCTGCCCAGCAGGTAATAAGTGTCATGCACATTTGTTACCCAGTCGCGCAGCGCTTCATTGATTGCATCCTTCAGAGTGCGCGTGCCGGCATTTACGGTAACCACTTCAGCGCCGAGCAATCGCATTCGGAAAACGTTGAGCGCTTGCCGTCGTACATCTTCCGCGCCCATGTAGATGACGCAGCGCAATCCAAACAACGCGCAAACTGTTGCCGTCGCGACACCGTGCTGTCCGGCGCCCGTCTCCGCGATAACGCGTCGCTTGCCCATGCGGCGCGCGAGCAATGCCTGACCCATGGCATTGTTGATCTTATGCGCCCCCGTGTGCAAAAGATCTTCGCGCTTCACGTAAATCTGTGCTCCACCTGCGTGCGCAGTGAGCCGTTCTGCGTGAAATAACGGTGTCGGCCGACCGCAGTAATCCCGCAGCAACAGGTTTAGTTCGCGCCAGAAATCGCTGTCATGGTGGGCGCGCATGAACTCTTTGGTCAGCTCCTCCAGCGGCGCGACCAGGATCTCTGGAACGTAACGCCCGCCGAATTTCCCCCAATGCCCATGCTCGTCTGGCTCGCTTACGGTAATCATATCGGCGCTGTCATGTGAGCGGAGCGAAACATCGCTGGCGTTTTCGCGACTGTATTGTTGAATATCAGAGATCCTTCGCTTCGCTCAGGATGACATGAGAGGACGGCTTGTGAATGGATGTTGTCCCGAGTGCATGTTCGGCCAATCGTACGGCTCCGATGAAATTCTTGATCGCGCGATGATCTTTCACGCCTGGTGCGCTCTCAACGCCGCTGCAAACGTCAACGGCGTGCGGCGTAACCGCCTCGATCGCGCGACCCACGTTTTGCGCGTTTAGACCGCCGGAAAGAATGAGGAACCGCGCGAACGGCAATGTCTCTCGTGCGGCAGACCAATCGCACGTCTGGCCAGTGCCGCCACGTAGGTCAGGATGATGTGCATCAATGAGAATGTCGCTATTCGGAAACAGCAAGGCATCTTTCGGACGGAACCGCGCATGAGTGGAAAACACTAGAATCACACGAAATTCACGAGCGAGTTCACGCGCTATTTCAGGCGAGAAGTTCCCGTGCAATTGAACGCATCGCACTCCCGCAATGTTTGCAGTTTTGCGAATTTCATCGGCTTCCCCGTCAACGAAAACACCGACTGCACTGGTGTTATTTGGCAGCAGCTCGACGAGTTGCCGGGCGACCTTGGGTTCAATGTAGCGTGGGCTTTGCGAATAAAAATTAAGTCCGATAAATTGCACATCGAGATCGACGCACAGTTTCGCGTCGGCCGAATTAGTCACCCCGCAGATTTTGATTTGTATCGGATTCATCGTAGGTGGGCTGCAGTCGACTTAACTTCTGCAGCTTCGAACTCGGAGATTAAGTCTCGGACAGCTTTTTCCGGGTCGCGTGCGCGCATTAAGTTTTCGCCGATAAGAAAACCGCGGAACCCAACTTCGTGAAGGCGATGTAATGATTCCGCACTATTTAATCCGCTCTCACTAATCATAATCCTGTCACGAGGAGCGTCTACTATGAGCTGCTCACTAGTGGCCAATGAAACCTGAAACGTGTGGAGATCGCGGTTATTCACGCCGATGATGTTTGCGCCAGCATTTAGCGCTCGGCGCAACTCGGCGGACGTGTGCACTTCGACCAGCGCATCGAGACCAAGTTGATCCTCTGCGACTTCGCGCAACGCACGCAGCAAACGGTCATCCAGTGCGGCTACAATGAGCAACACGGCGTCGGCGCCAGCGCGTGCTGCTTCGTAAACTTGGATTGCATCAATGAGAAAATCTTTGCGCAAAATCGGCAGGGCCGTGGTTGCGCGAATCGCGCGAAGCTCGGCAATCGACCCGCCAAAATACTGGTCGTCTGTTAGAACCGAAATAGCGCAGGCGCCGCCGCGCTCGTAATAACGTGCAACATCAGTCGCCAAAAGATCGCTGCGAATAATTCCGGCTGACGGCGATCTGCGTTTGAACTCTGCGATAATTTTCAGACGCGGCGATTCTGACTCCAATGCGTGCAGCAAGCGATGCGGCACAGCGGTTTTTCGAGTCTCCAGCGCGCGTTCCCGAAAACCACCAGTGGAATGTTTATTTTTCATCCGTGCTATCGCATGGCGCTTTTGAGTAAGAATCTCCGCGAGAAAATTTCTGCTCATCGGTCTCTATTTGTCCCGCGGATAAGCGCTTCCAGTTTCGACGCCGCGCGTCCGCTATCGATGCTTTCACGACCGAGGCTTGCCGCGTGGTGAAGATCGGTGGCGACTCCCGCGATGTGGAGCGCAGCAGCAGCATTTATGATAATGAGATCACGGGCTACAGCGAAGGTTCCGCTGTTTTGACCCTGCAAAATTGCGCGGATCATTTCCGCGCTTGCCTGCGGCCCGCGCGCGCCAAGTCCATTGAGACTTTGCTGTTTCAATCCAAAATCCTCTGGTGAAATTGTGAATGTTTCGATGGTGCCGTTGGATGAACAGGCAGCGACGAAAGTTTTGTCGGTGATCGTTATTTCATCGAGCCCATCGCTGCCATGCACAACCCAGCCTTTCTCGACACCGAGAACAAAGAGAGCGGACGCGACTCGCTCAAGCAGAGAACGATGCCACACGCCCAAAATCTGAAATGGCGCACGAGCAGGATTCGTTAGAGGACCTAGCAGATTGAACGTGGTATGGACGCGGAGCTCGCGTCGGATATGCGCGACACGAGCGGTTGCCCGATGAAAAACCGGCGCAAACATAAAACAGATTCCGTGCTCGTTCAGGCAGCGTTCAACCGTCTCGGGTTCGCAGGCAGTGTTGATTCCCAGCGCTTCGATCACATCGGCACTTCCGCAGAGGGATGTCGCGGCACGCGATCCATGTTTCGCCACAGGCAAGCCAGCACCTGCAATTACAAAGGCTGCTGCTGTCGAAACGTTAAAAGCCTTTGCAGAGCTCGACCCAGTCCCCGCCGTATCGATGAAAACCTTGTGACGCGATCGCACAGGAAGCGCGCGATTCCGCATTGCTTCGGCCATGCCTGCGAGCTCATCAACCGTCTCGCCTTTCACGGCCAGGCTGGTAAGCGCTGCAGCTATTTGCGCATCTGTAATGGCAGGCTTGAGAAGGCACTCAAGGAAGTTTGCGGCCTCCGCGCGGCTGAGGTTCTCACGATGCATGAGGCGCAATGTCGTCTCACTCAGTTTCAAATCGGCAATCTCGCCCATCGCCGCAGGTCCGTTTGGCGGCAGCTTTCCTTCGGTCTCTTTTGAATCTGCGTGCTTCAATTTCATTTCGATCCCATTTGCGTTGCCATTGAAAGAGCCTTTGCCATCGCGCGCGCTTTGTTAACGGTTTCCTCGTACTCTGAGCGTGGGTTTGAGTCGGCGACGATGCCAGCGCCCGCCTGAATATATGCCTTCCCTTTTTTCAATACAGCGCAGCGCAACGCGATGCATGAATCCAAGTTGCCATCAAATCCGAAGTAGCCGACCGCCCCCGCGTAGCAGCCGCGCCTGGTTTTCTCCAGTTCGCTGATGATTTGCATCGCGCGGATTTTGGGCGCGCCAGAAACCGTGCCCGCGGGAAATGTTGCCTTGACCAAATCGAATGCGCTGCAACCGCTGCGCAAATGCCCTGTCACATTTGAAACGATATGCATGACGTGGCTATAACGCTCGATCGTCATCATCTCGGTAACGCGCACTGTGCCGAAATCGGCCACCCGCCCGACATCGTTGCGCGCCAGATCTACAAGCATGATGTGCTCGGCGCGTTCTTTGGGATCAGCCAGTAGTTCGGAAGCATTCCTTTCATCTTGCCCGGAGGTAGCACCGCGCGGGCGCGTGCCTGCGATTGGCCGAATCTCCATCGTCTCTCCAGTCAACCGGACGTGCATTTCCGGCGAACTGCCAACCAGTGCAAAATCGGCTCCGAACTTGAGACAAAACATGTACGGCGAAGGATTGATGAAGCGGAGACATCGATAAAAATCGAGCGCTTCGCCGGTGAAATCGCAGTCGAAGCGTTGTGACAAGACGGCTTGGAAGACGTCGCCAGCGCGGATATACTCTTTCACCTGTTCCACCGCGCGTTCGAACTGCTCTGGATTGAAATTGCTATCCACTCGCAGCGGCTTGCTGTTTGCGGTGGGAAGAAGCGGGAGATCGGCAGACTGTCCGAGCTTGCGCACGATGGCGTCGATAGATTCAACCGCTTGGGTATAAATCTTTTCCGGTGGGCCATCTTCGAGGAAGGCATTGATGACAATCTTCAAAGTCCGTAGTCGATGGTCGAAAACGAGAAGGCTGCTTGGAATCATGAAGATTGCCTCGGGCAATTGGAGTTCGTCCCGAGATGGGATTGGAACTCTTGGTTCGAAAAAATGGATCGCCTCGTAGCCGAGAAAGCCGACAGCGCCACCAGCAAACCGTGGAAGTTCTGGGCGCGACACAAAACGATAACGAGCCATCAACTTGCGCAGCTCATCGAGCGGATCGCTGCTCATTTGGAGCCGCCGTTCGTTTCCCCGTTCGATCAGACGGAAATCGTGCCCATGGCTTCGGATGATTACGCGGGGCTCGACGCCGACAAAGGAAAAGCGTCCCGACACGTCGTTCTTTTCGGTGGACTCAAAAAGGAAGCTGTAGCCGCCGCGATCCAGTTTTCTAAATGCTGAAACCGGTGTTTCTCCGTCTGCGATGAACTCTGCGAAAATCGGAATGACGTTCCCGCGTTTCGCGAGCTCGGCGAATTCGTCCAAAGTCGGAGTCCGTTGCGGTGTCATTGGGTTGATGCAATCGCGAGAAATCCGGCGACGATCTTTTTACCCTGCGGGGTGAGGACCGATTCCGGATGAAATTGGACGCCGTGCACCGGGAATTCACGATGGCGCAACGCCATGATCTCGCCGTCCTCGCTCTCTGCGACGATCTCGAGGCAAGCGGGAAACGATCCTCGCTCGACGACCAGCGAGTGATATCGACCAGCTTCAAATGGTGTCGCCAAATCGGAAAGGAGTCCGTTGCCGTTGTGTTTGATCATGGAGGACCTCCCATGCATTACGCGAGAAGCACGCACCACTTTTCCGCCATACGCTTCGGCAATGCATTGATGTCCAAGACAAACGCCGAGGGTCGGAATCCCCGCGCCAAAGCGCAGGATTACGTCTTTGCTAATTCCCGCCTCGTGGGGCGTGCATGGCCCGGGCGAAATGCAGATGTGACTCGGCGCTAACGCAGCGATTTCATCGAGTGCGATTTCGTCATTTCGTCTGATAACGAGGTCGCACCCCAGCTCTCCAAAATATTGTGCAAGGTTGTAGGTAAAAGAGTCGTAGTTATCAATCAGGAGGAGCATCGATGTGAATTTGTTAGGCGACTTTGTTTGCCAGTGAAGCCTCGTTAACCGTCGAAGTGGTAACTTCGCGAATCGAGCGCACCTCTTTGATGAGTTGCGCGTATTCCGAGGTCGTGAGCGCTTGCGCACCATCGGAAAGGGCGAGTTCCGGCTGGTTGTGCACTTCCACCATCAGACCATCCGCTCCTACTGCCACGCCGGCACGGGCCAGGGGGGTAACCATATAGGCGCTGCCCGTGCCGTGGGATGGATCTACGATGACTGGCAAATGAGAAATTCGCCGGATCGCTGGCACCGAGGCCAAATCGAGCGTGTTGCGCGTATGTTGCGCGAATGTGCGAACACCTCGCTCGCAAAGCACAACGTTATAGTTGCCCTCAGCCATGATGTACTCGGCTGCGAGCAACCATTCCTCGAGCGTCGCGGCCATCCCGCGTTTCAACAGCACCGGCAGTTTGGATCGGCCCGCTCTCCTGAGCAGTGAAAAGTTCTGCATGCTGCGAGCGCCGATTTGAATGACATCGCCATACTGTTCGATCAAATCCACATGAGGCTCTTCGAGCGCTTCGGTAACGATCTTTAGCCCAAATGCGTTGCGGATCTCCGTCATGATTTCCCACCCCTTTTCACCGAGACCCTGAAATGCGTATGGAGAGCTTCGAGGTTTCCATACACCGCCTCGGAAAAAACGTGCACCGCTCTGGTGCACTGCTTTCGCCACAGCGAGGGCCTGGTCGCGATTCTCGATCGCGCACGGCCCGGCGATGATAGCGAGCTCACTTCCGCCGATCGTTGCGTCGTCAATCCGCACCACGGTCTTCTCCGGACGCAGATCGAGCGTGATCAGCTTGTACGGCTTTGTGACGCGGATGACTTCCGCAACTCCAGCTACATTTTCAAAGCGTCGGCAATCGATCGGACCCTGGTTTCCAGTGATGCCAATGGCGGTCCGCGTTGCGCCCGGCATCGGATGGGCGCGCAAGCCGATCGCTTCGATCACGTCGAGGACTGCATCGACGTCTTGCGCGGTCGCGCCAGGTTTCATTACGATTAGCATATTTTTAAAAGGTTTGGGTTATTTCATTGAGGTAGATACGAAATCTCTCTTGTGAAGAAGAAAGAGAAATCAGCGTCCCGTTGAATAACGGTCGCTCTCTATCGCCAGATTCCGAGCGCTGACGCGAGGACGAACTGCAAGTCATCCATGGCTTTTGCCGAACAAAACATGTCAGCGCTCATTGCCAACAAGTATAACGATGGCGCGAGGATTGTCGACATAAATGCAAATTAAGTTGGTAACTGCGGTGTTACCAAAAACGAAGCTCGCAGCACTCGTACAGTGCCGCCGTGCCTCTGCCTCGCTGCGATGAGGTGTACAGATATGCTCGTAAACAGACATGTGTCATTTCTTAGCCTGATCCTGGTGATCGAATGCGTGGCGACATCTGTCTCCGCGGTCGAAGTCAATGAACCGGCCGGTGCGGCCCATGGTTATCCGGGGCTGTCCGATAGCAACGGAAAGAAAATTGCGGACGGAGAGTTTAGACAATGGGTTGAAGACCACCATCTCAACGTCGTGATCACCTACAGATTTCCAAACGGCCAGTCGTGGGAGGAGAAATCTCGTTTTCGACAAGGATCCGAGCTGGTCCAGGAACAATGGTCTTGGAAAGAACTGACCCACGGAAAACGGCAGCGTGAGTTCAATGTCGACTTCGTTGCGGGAATCGCCACTGCACATGTCCGGCAAGACAACAAAGATGTATCCGACAAGATCCAGGTTGAGCCAGGTCGCACATTTGCCGGATTCGGGTTCTCGATCGCGCTGAGCAACCTGCGCAAGAAATTGCTCAAGGGCGAACAACTCCAGCTAAAGGCGGTGGGTTTTTCTACGTTCCCAACGCTCAAACCGCAGGTCGTGACAGTGAAAATTTCCCACGGCGGAGTTCAACGCATGAGAATGGGTGGACGCTCGGTTAAAGGCGATCAATTCATCGTTCATCCGGAAATTCCGCTGATCGCGAAGTTGTTTGTGAATGTACCCGACACGAAAATCTGGCTGACGAATCCTGCGCCAGCCGGTTTTCTCCGCTGGGAAGGTCCGATTGTATTACCGACGGATCCAATGATTCGCGTTGACTTGATTTCGGGCTCAAACAATGGACCGGCAGAACCGGCAGGAAGTTAAGCGTCAGCGAAAATCTTCACTTCACAACGTTCGCGCCGGCGAATTAGCATCACTCCCGTGAGTGAATCCAAAGTCCCTTCACTTTTGGTCTTGTTGATAGGCAATTACTTCTTCACGCTTCTCATCATAGGCTTTCTCGCGGCGGGAATATCGTTGCTGAATAAACCCAAGCCGCTTCGAATCAATACGGTCGCCGAAGCATTCTTCTCATATTACCTGCTGTTCGCGATAGGAATAAACAATGTGGTGAATTTCGTATTCCACGTGTTCTTCGGTTGGACGGCGCCAATATTTATCGGCTGGGAGGACAGCCCGTTTCAGGCAGAAGTAGGGTTTGCCAGTCTCGGTGTTGGCATTGCGGGCATTATCGCGTTCAGAGCCAGCTTGCCATTTCGATTTGCTACGCTGATTACGCCGTCGGTTTTCGCATTGGGAGCGGGCGCCGGTCACATCTACCAGATGATTCACCATGAGCCAGGGCCCTTCAATCGATTGAGAGTTTGAGCGTGAGTAACGTTTGTTTTGACTCGACCGCCCGCGCTCAAATCTGATAATGGCAGGCTTTTTAGCGATGCCTTCCCCAGGTCCAAGCAAAGATATCGGCGGCTGCGCCGCACCTTCTGGCGAAGCTGAGCCGCGTCGCAAGACTGAAGTCTTGATCAACCGTTTGGGTGAACTGCGCGACGGCCTGCTTCTGCTTGCCGGGTTCGTCTATCTTCTGGGCTACACCTCCTGGGCGAATTACGCGCTAACAACGAGAATCGGCCTGGTGCCCGTGCTTGATGCTCAATATTTCGCAGCAGGAATTGTTCCCGCAATAATCCTTCTCCTCTTCATTTTGTCTGTGCGGATGCTGCGCGCCTTCCAAAGATGGCTTAAGCGCCCCATTTCGGACAAACACAAGAATGTGCAGAAAACCCTTACCTATTTCGCCCTGGCGCTTTTGGTAGTGTTTGGCTTGATGAAGCTGATCTTTCGCAAAAATTCCCCTGAATGGCTTTCCTGGCTGCCGTTTGTTTTTTTGGGTTTCCTCATCCTGGCCACTTTCTTCAGTCGTGCCGAGGGAGATCTGTTTTTGCAAAAGATGGGTCTCTTTTTGATTTGGTCCTACACCATAATCGGAGCCCTTTGGCTCATTCTCGGATATAACGTTCAAGTCTTTCCCCGCCTGCCGTCCGAATTGGGAGGCCCCAAGCCGCGGTGCGCTCGCCTCGATCTCGATGCTTCCCAGATCTCTCCTGAGACGCGGCTGCAACTGCGTGGGAATGCAGCTATATCCGCGGATCACGTTTTCCGCTCCGTACCTGTTTATCTCATTTTCGACGGGAGTGAGTACGTGCTGCTCGCGGAGCGTTCCGATCCGCTCTCGCTTACGAACCGCGTCTATCGTCTGCGTAAAGATGCTGTAAAGGGCGTGTTCCCCTGCGAGTCCGAAGTCCCGGTTCCTTGATCTGCGGCCTTTGCCGCGGTGATCGATTGGGGACTGACTGATTCACTTTTGACATATATTAGAACGCGCGCTGAGTCGTTCTTCTGCGATTTCAATTTGATCGAACGGAGGTAATTCCTATGGCTGAAGCGTCCCGCGATGTCGAGGGGCCGGATTTCGAAAAAGGCTGCGAGATCGACAGCGTACCAGATGGAGGAATGCTTCTGGGGCACGTCTTTGGCGAACCCATTCTCGTGGCGAGGCAAGGGCCTCAGCTTTTTGCAATCGGCGCGACTTGCACGCATTATGGCGGGCCGCTGGCGAAGGGATTGATGGTAGATTGCATCGTGCGTTGCCCGTGGCACCACGCGCGCTTCGACGTGCGGACGGGCGAAGCGATTGCGGCGCCTGCATTAAGTGATGTTTCGTGCTGGAAGATCGATCAACGCGGCAACCATTTTTTTGTGAGCGGCAAGCTCGACAAAAAATCCGCGCGCAAACCGAAATCGTCGCCCGCAAGCGTTGTGATCGTCGGTGCCGGCGCTGCCGGAAATGCTGCGGCGGAAATGTTGCGCCGCGAAGGTTATGACGGACCAGTCATTCTGATCGGTGCTGACGAATCCTTGCCGTACGATCGGCCGAATCTTTCCAAGGATTACCTTGCAGGTACTGCGCCCGAAGAGTGGATCCCGCTGCGATCGGCGGATTTTTATCGCGATCAAAAGGTGGACGTGCTCACAAAGACGTGTGTTACGGCGATCGACCCAAAAGCAAAACAGGTGACGCTGTCCGATGGCCGCTCGTTAAGCTATGGGGCGCTGCTGCTGGCGACCGGCGCCGAGCCTGTGCGGCTTCAAATTCCGGGAGACGATCTGCCGCACGTTTGTTATTTGCGAACACTAAGCGACAGCCGACGAATTATCGAGAAGGCGCAAAACGCGAAGCAAGCAGTGGTGATCGGCGCAAGCTTCATCGGCTTGGAAGTGGCGGCATCGCTGCGAGAACGAAAGCTCGAAGTCGCAGTTGTGGGAAGGGGATCGTTGCCGCTGGAAAAGATTCTCGGACGCGAACTGGGTGAATTGATTCACAAAACTCACGAGGCGCACGGTGTGAAATTTCATCTCGGGAGAACCCCGGCAGTCATACAACAGCGATCCGTGCAGCTCGACGACGGAACGATGTTGGATTGCGACTTGGTAGTCGTTGGAATCGGCGTGCGCCCAAACACTGCGCTTGCCGAAAAAGCACAAATCGCGACCGACAACGGCGTGTTAGTCAACGAATTCCTGGAGACAAACACGCCGGGAATTTTTGCCGCCGGCGATATCGCGCGCTGGCCCGAGCCGCGCAGAGGCCGGATCCGCGTGGAGCACTGGGTCGTGGCCGAGCGGCAGGGCCAGACTGCAGCGCGCAATATTCTTGGTACACGCGAGCCGTTCGTCGTCCCACCATTTTTCTGGAGCAATCACTTTGATTTGGAAATCCGCTATGTCGGCCATGGCAGCAGCGGCGATCGCGCGATTGTGTCAGGCGATTTGAATGCGAAAGACGCTTCCGTGATTTTCCGCGATGGCAACAACCTCACTGCTGTTGCGAGCCTCGGACGCGACTTGGAAAATCTTAAAGCTGAACTGGCGCTCGAGCGTGGCGATGCATTCCCGCCGGCTTAATCAGTAGCGCGTGCCTTCTCATATTTCCATTCGATAGGCTACAGCCATGCTCGGACAAAAATCTTAACACATTCCGAAAACGCGTTGCATGACCTGTTCGAGCCTAGCGTTGCGATTGATTCAGCTTTGCCTGCGCTTTCATCATCTCGGCTTGAATGATGGGCATCAGGTCCGCCATGTAAGCCCCGAACTTTTGCATCGCCGATTTTCCGACAGGCGAGCCATAAAAATCAGCCAATGCCTTTAGTTCGTCGGTCGTGAAATGTTTTACCATCGCGTCTATCATCGCTTTCGTTAATGCCGGAATGTCGAGGTCTGCGGTTATCATTTGCTTGAATTGCTGGCGTTGGTCCGCGGGAAGGTTCACTGCGATCTTGTCAGCCATATCTTCGAACAACGCTTTTGGTGGAGCAGCCTGGAGATAGCGCTCGGCTTCATGCCGCCGGGTTTCGGGAGTGTCCGTGGCACTGAGGACGAACGCGGACGAGGTGAATAGGGTGAGGAGGACAATGGCGAAGATTTCTTTTTTCATGGAAATTGATTGATAGGCTCGCGTCGATCGCAAAGCGATCTTTTAAATTGTCGATCTGTTTAGATCAGCAAGGCAGCAAGTCCAAGGAAGACGAGCAGGCAACCAACGTCGGTAAACGTTGTTACCACTTTCGTAAACAATGTCCTGATCTCGGGTTCAATTTCTCGGATTGCGCCGGATTCAGTTTCTTTTGCCGTGTGATTCATGGCGCGAGTGTGGCAAGCCAACATGTCTGTGGCAACTTTAACTGTCCCAAATGAGGCAAACGTCGCTTAGCGTCGATTTGGAAACCGCCGCTGCGTGTCGATCTTACATTATGCGTGTTCTCGTTATCACCGGTGCGGGCGTTTCTGCTGAAAGTGGAATCCCAACTTTTCGAGGCGAGGACGGTTACTGGCGGAACTTCAGTGCTGCAAAACTGGCCACACCCGAAGCATTCGAGCGTGATCCGAAACTTGTTTGGGAATGGTATAGCGAGCGGCGGCAGCGGATCAGCAATGCGCGACCGAATGCAGGACACGAAGCGATTGCGAAGCTGGCCCGACAGGCAGACGAGTTCCTGCTCGTCACGCAGAATGTGGACGACTTGCACTTCCGTGCGGGGCTAGCGAACGAAGCAATGGTGCAAATTCACGGTAATATTTTTGTAACGCGCTGCTGCCGCTGTGATTTTCGCCGCGATTACAATCACGAGCACGAGGATGTTCTGCCGAGATGCCCTGGTTGCGCTGCGCTCATGCGTCCCGGCGTCGTCTGGTTCGGTGAGCGACTGCCCTGGAGCGAGCTGCAGCGCGTTGAAAATTATCTCGATCGTGGAGCTTGCGATCTTGTGGTCGTGGCAGGAACGACTGCGACGTTTGGATACATCATTAATTGGGCGCTGCGTGCTAGCCGTTGTGGCGGAGAACTTATCGAAGTGAATCCTGAGGAGACGCCGATCTCACAATTCGCGACACAACTCGCGCGCGAACCGGCTGCGATTGCTCTGCCGCGCATTGTCGATGCGACCGTGAGTTACTCTCACTGACAGTCAGATCAGACCGAAAATGCATCAGCGACGAGCCGAGCTTGCTCGCGCTTATGCCGAGCGAGGGCACCGACAGCCGGGCTGGCGCTGGCGTCGCGTCCCGCGTAGGCGATTTCGCTGCAAAAGAGCGTGCGCAATCGCGGTTCGATAAAAGTCCATGCGCCCATGTTTTGCGGTTCTTCCTGACACCAGACGAGCTTCGCGTTCTTTGAAAATGGCTTGAGCATTTCGCGCAGCCTTTTTTCTGCGAGTGGATAAAGTTGCTCGACGCGAATGATCGCCGCGTCATCAATCTTGCGCTCGGACCGATACTTCAGCAGATCGTAATATACTTTCCCCGAACAAAAGATAATCCGCTTCACGTTGTCGGCGGGGCCAGCTTCTGGCGCGCCGAGGATTTCTTCGAACCGGCCATGGATGAATTCTTCGGCGGAGGAGGAGGCGAATGTGGCGCGCAACAGACTTTTCGGCGTCATTATGATCAGCGGCTTGATGAAGTCGCGCTTCATCTGGCGTCGCAGCACGTGAAAATACTGCGCGGCTGTAGTGAGATTGCACACTTGGATATCATCTTCGGCGCACGCCTGCAGAAAACGCTCCAGTCGGGCGCTGGAGTGTTCCGGTCCCTGACCTTCGTAGCCGTGTGGAAGCAAGAGCACGATCCCACTTGGCTGTTGCCATTTCGATTCTGCTGAGACGATAAATTGATCGATGATCGTTTGCGCTGCGTTGGAAAAATCGCCGAATTGCGCTTCCCACAAGCAGAGCATTTTTGGGTAATCCAGCGAGTAGCCATAATCAAACCCAAGTACCGCAGCTTCTGAGAGCGGGCTGTTGTAAATGCAGATGCGCGCCTGTTTTTCGGCAAGGTGCATGAGCGGCATGTAAGGTTCACCCGTGTTCGCGTCATAGAGCACGGAGTGGCGGGTACTGAACGTGCCACGCGAACTATCCTGGCCCGACAATCGAACTGGAATTCCTTCCAGCAGCAGCGACCCAAAGGCGAGCGCTTCAGCGTAATGCCATTCGTAGGGGCCACCCTCGTCAAAAACTTTGCGCTGATGATCGAGAACGATGCGTTTGATCTTCGGCTGCACGTGAAAACCTTCCGGAACGCGGGTAAGACCATCGACGATCGTCTTGAGCGTTTTCTGGCTAATCGCTGTCGGCTCCGATGTGCTGGTGTATTCCGGTTGAAAAATCGCTGTCGATTCGCGGAACCTGGCTTTTTCGCTGGCCTTCTGCTTTTCGATGGCACTGACTTCGTCTCGCGTCATCTCAAGCCGCAGCGCGAACTCGGTTTCCAGCGAGGCGGCATCGTCTTCGGTTAGTGTTCCGGCTTCGAGCAGTTCGCGTTTGTACAACTGCGTAACCGATGGCCGTTTCTCGATTTTTGCGTAGAGATCGGGCTGGGTAAACGACGGTTCGTCGCCTTCGTTGTGGCCGTAGCGGCGATAGCAATACATGTCAATCATCACGTCGCGTCCGAATTCGTGGCGAAAATCGAAGGACATATCGCTAACAAATTTAACGGCCAGCGGGTCATCGCCGTTCACATGAAAAATTGGGGCTTCGATCATCTTGGCGATATCTGTGGAATAGTGCGAGGAACGCGCATCCTTCGGTAGCGTGGTGAACCCAATTTGATTGTTCACCACAACATGAATGGTGCCGCCGGTGCTGTAACCATGTAATTGAGACAGGTTGAGGGTCTCGGCTACGATTCCCTGTGCAATGAAAGCCGCGTCGCCGTGCACCAGGAGCGGTAAAACTTTTCGGCGATGTTCGGTATCTCCACGAATCCGTTGCCGCGCGCGCGCTTTTCCTTCGACCACCGGATCGACCGCTTCGAGGTGGCTCGGGTTCGAAGAGAGGCGAATCTCGACCTCGGCCCCTGAAGCAAGTCTCCGCACCGCGCGATAACCGAGGTGATATTTCACGTCGCCGTCGCCCGCCACCAAATCGGGAACGTAATTCTCGCTAAATTCCGTAAAGATGACCTTCAGCGATTTGCGCAAAAAATTCGCGAGCACATTGAGACGCCCGCGATGCGCCATACCCATGCAAATTTCCGCGACGCCGCCATCAGGGCATCGGTGCAAGATCGTATCAAGAATCACCATGAGCGATTCCGAGCCCTGAAGGGAAAACCGCTTTTGCCCCACGTAGCGCGTATGCAGGAAGGTCTCAAACGATTCGGCTTCGAGCAGCGCGCGCAACAGTGCCACCTGAACTGCGCGAGGCGTCGAATGTTTGTGCGGTCGCGTTTCCAGCCGCCGCCGTATCCACTCCCGAATCCGCGGGTCCTGGATATGCATGAATTCCGAGCCGATGGAATCGGCATAAATTCTCTCGAGGCCGGCGATCATCTCGCGCAAAGTCATCTGGCGATTGTCGAGGAAGAATTTCGATGAGACGCGCAGATCGAGATCTGATTCGTTAAATCCGAACTCGTGTAAACTTAGCAACGGATTTTGCGGTCGCGTCTCGGCCAGTGGATCGACGCGTGCGATGGTATGACCGAGTGAGCAATACGCGTAGACGAGACCATCGACGCGTGTCTGCAATGCTGCTTCTCGAGCCCCCGCCTCGGCTACCAACGCGCCGTCGCGCTGGGGCAGATTCCCCAGCTCAAATCCCTCGAAGAAGGCAGACCATCCCGAATCGACTGACTCGGGATTTTCCTGCCAGCGCCGGTAATTCTCCTCGATCAGGTCGATATTCTCGCGAGCGTCGATTGAAGTACGCATAGGAAATTTAATCTCCGATGATTGCGCGGCGCGGCAAGTCTGTAGCCGCTGGCCTGTGACCGGTAAAGGTGGGAGTGACAGCCCTACAGTAGCCCGCGGCGGTTGACAGTGCGAAGAGGGCTTCGTTACTTGGCTGCGCAATGAATGTCAGGAAAATGTTTATTTTCGTGCGAGCGCGAAACAGGCGATGTGCGCCCGGGAGAACTGTGGAGAACGCGAATCGCGCGCTCAGTTTATTCATTGTGGGCGTTTTGATTCTCGCGCGATCGGCATCTTGCTTTGCGCAATCAGAGCCCGCTTCGGAACCGGCCGTTTTGGCTGTGGGCAAGGTGCTGCCGGCGGTCGTGAACATCAATACCGAGCGCATAGTTCGGCGCACGGTGCGCGATCCGTTTGAGGATGTTTACGCGCAATTCTTCGGCTACAATCGCGTCCGGCCGCGCCAAATTCGCCAGACCTTGCAAAGCCTCGGGTCCGGTTTCATTATCGATCCGGCCGGCTACATCGTGACCAACCAGCACGTGGTCGAGCGCGCCGCGGACTTAAAAATTCACGTGACGACAAACGACGGCAAAACGTACAACGCTCACTATATTGCCGGCGACGGTAAGACCGATTTGGCATTCATTAAGATCGACGCGAAAAATGCATTTCCTTTTATCAACCTGGACAACATTTCTCCCAATTTGCTCGGCGAGACAGTGATTGTGGTAGGCAACGCTGTTGGCTATGGCAGCTCCATTAGCCGCGGCGTTCTTAGCGCGGTAAAACGCAATATCACGGTGGAAGACATCGAATATAAAGATCTTGTGCAAACCGATGCGGCGATCAATCCGGGTAACAGCGGCGGGCCGGTGATCGACATCTCTGGCCGGCTGGTCGGGATCGCTTCGGCAAAGATGGCGTTTACGCCACAAGGCGTTCCAACGCAGGGACTTGGTTTCGCCATTCCCGCGGAGGTCGTGCGGGACAGTATCAATCGATTCAAGAAAACGGCGCAGATAAAGCCGACGATAAAAAGCGCCGCGACTACCAGCGAAACACCGATTTCGAGCGCGGAAAAGTTCTTTGGGATACAGCTGCAAAATTTGAACCAGGAACTAAGCGATGCGCTCGGCTATGCGCGCGGGCGCGGAGTTTTGGTTGCCGCAGTCGAACCGGACAGCCCGGCAGATGAAGCGGGCATTGAGCGGGGAATGGTGATTTATCGCATAGGCAAATCCCAAGTTTCTTCGGTTCCACAAGTCGAGGAGCTACTGCGATCGGCGGAGAGCGGCGCAACTGTGGAATTTATCGTCGGCATTATTCGTGCCGATGGACAAAACCGCGAGGTTGCGACCGTGAGCCTGACGGCACGCTAAAAAATTTGGCAACACAATCGCGGTTCGGTTGTCTCATCGAGATATCGCAAAATGATTAAGGTTGAGAATCTGACAAAACGCTACGCTGGCCAGCCCGCGATCAAGGATTTGAGTTTCGAAGTTAGCCAGGGCGAAATCATGGGATTTCTGGGGCCAAACGGTGCCGGTAAGACGACGACCATGCGCATTTTGGCCGGCTTTATGCCGCCCACTTCGGGCCGCGCTACGGTGGCGGGCTTCGACGTTTTTGAACAGTCGCTTCAGGCGCGGGCTCACCTCGGTTACATGCCCGAAAATGTGCCGCTCTACAGCGACATGCGCGTGACGGAGTATCTGAACTATCGCGCAGCGCTAAAGGGAGTTCAGCATCGCCGGGTTGCGGAGCGTGTGGGCGACGTAGAGGAACTCTGTGGTCTGAAGGAAGTCAAAAAGAAGCTAATTGGCAATCTCTCCAAAGGCTATCGACAACGGGTCGGTTTGGCGGACGCGCTGTTGGCGGAGCCTGACCTTCTCATTCTTGATGAGCCGACGATCGGCCTGGATCCAAACCAAATCCGCCAGGTGCGCGAGCTAATAAAAAATCTTGGGCGACAGCACACAATTTTACTTTCGACGCACATTTTGCCGGAGGTGGAGATGACGTGCAGCCGGGTGATCATCATTCACAAGGGTCGAATCGAAGCGTGCGATACGCCGGATAATCTGCTCGGGAAAATCAGGCAGGCCGGCGGCGTAGTGCTTGAAGCAAAAGTCGGGAACGACAACGGCGCGGAGGAATTAAAGAAGATTCCGGGTGTGCGAGACGTGGTTACCGAGGGAGCCGTTGACTGGAAGAGATTTTCCCTGTGGGTGGAGTCGGGTACCGACGTCCGCGAAGAGGTCTTTCGGCTGGCCGCCGATCGCCACTGGGCAGTGCGTGAGTTAACTCAGCGTCGAGCGACGCTCGAGGACGTATTCGTTGAGCTTACACACCCCGACCTGGTCTGAGATCAATGCTAACACGGAGATCGACTCATGCGTAAGTTTTACACCCTGCTCGCGCGCGAGGTGCGCGGCTATTTCCATTCCCCGGTCGCGTACGTTGTGTTGATCTTTTTCCTGATCGTCAGCGGGGTCGATTTTTACTTTCAGGTCTCCTTCATGAACCAGCGACAAGCGCAGTACACGGTACAAGAGGCATTCTTCAATTCTTTCTTCTTCTGGTTCGCTTTCGTTCTGATTTTTCCCCTGATCACGATGCGCCTGTTCGCCGAAGAATTTAAACTCGGCACCATTGAGCCCCTAACTACTGTGCCTGTGCGCGATTGGCAGGTCGTGCTTTCAAAGTTTTTTGGTGCGCTGGTCTTTTACCTGATTCTCTGGGTCCCCACGCTGTTTTACTTCTGGATTTTTCTGAGAATAACAAACCAGCCGGCTGCGCATTCTGCTGGAGCATACTTTGGTTCCTATCTGATGCTTTTGCTGCTTGGGATGTTTTATCTCTCAATTGGGTGTCTCACATCCGTTCTCACCCGGAACCAGATCATTGCTGCCGTCATTTCCTTCTGCGCCATCACGCTGTTATTTTTTCTCGGCCTGGTTCAGTTCATTCTTTTGGATGTTACTTCCACGACGCGCGATTTGCTGGGCTACTTCTCCGCGATCGAACACATGGGGACGTTCTCTCGTGGGGTGATCGATACACGGCCAATCGTTCTCTACCTAAGCATGACCGTTGTGATGCTGACGCTCACCTATCAGGCATTCCAATCCCGCAAATGGAGGCTCTAACAAATGCCTGATAAAGCAAAGCATCGTCAAAAAACGAAAGGAATTGGCCGATTTCGCATCGGTTTGAATGTTCTCGTCCAGATCGTGCTGATCTTGTTTCTCCTGGCACTGGTGAATTCCTACGCCTTCAGGCACTACGCGCGTTGGGATTTGTCCCGCGACCAAAAATATGCGCTCTCCGATAAAACGAAGCGTTTCCTCGATACGCTCAAGGGCAAGATGCGCATCACGGTTTTCTTTTCGCCGAGTACGCCGATTACCGCGGACGTTCAGAATTTGCTGACGGAGTATCAATATGCCGGCAAGGGAAAGATCGACGTCGAACACATCGACCCCGATCGGAATCTTTCCCGCGCCAAAGAGCTCTTCGACAAATACAAAGTTGTCACGGATGAGAGTTTGTTGGTGCTCGATTACGATGGCCGCAACAAAACGGTTAAAGCGTCGGAGATGGCCGATGTTGATCAGAGCGGAATGGCCTTCGGCGAAGGCCCGCGTGTGGCTGCATTCAAAGGCGAGCAAGCCATCACCAGCGCGATGATCGACCTGGTGGAAGGGAAAAAGAAGATTCTTGGTTACGTCACCGGTCACAAGGAACCGTCTCTTTCAGAAGGCACCAGCCCCATCTCGGTGCTGAAGACGTTTATCGAAAACGAGAACATCAGATTTCAGGAGCTGAACCTGCTCGATCTGGATGCGATTCCCGCTGAGGTGAAAGCATTAATGATTGTCGGACCCCAATACGATTTTTCCGAACGCGAGATGAAGCTGTTGCGCGATTTCTGGGATAAACAGGGCCGGATATTGCTGCTCCTGGACCCAGCTGCGAAAACGCCGAGGCTCCGCAGCTTTGCCAATGAACTGGGCGTCAAATTGAATGACGACAGACTAATGGCTTTCCTGCGCACCGGTATCCAGGAGCTGGCACTGACGAGAGATGTGCAAGCGCGTTTTCTCGGTGACAGTCCAATCACAAAACGACTAGCCGATGCCCGGGCGCTGTTCCTGGGAGGCACATCTTCAATTAGCGTTGAGCCGGACCGCGTTCGCGCCGCCAATATCCGAGTGGAGCAGCTAATCCAGGCAGAAAAAGGTTATTTTGCTGAAAAAGATTACAACACAGACGACCAGGTAAAATTACAGGCCGACGCCAAGCAAAGTAACGCGCCGCTAACAATCGGCGCAGCCGTTGAAAAAGGCGGCAGCGCCGATCAGCGGGTCCAAGTGAATTCGTCGCGTCTGGTAGTAGTTAGCAATGCAAGCTTCGTTCAGGACAATGCCATAACACAGGATCAGCAGGGGCTCGATTTTATCTCGGGTAGCGTGAACTGGCTGCTTAGTCGGGAACAGCTTATCGGTATTGCGCCCAAGGTTCCGAAGCCTCTTACCTTCAGCCTCAACGAAGAGGCTTTGCGCCGGCTGCGGTGGTTTGTTTTGCTGTTCATACCGCTCGTTCCGGCCGTCATCGGAACCATGGTGTGGTGGCAACGGCGCGTTTAGGATGAACTGGCGGAATACTCTTATCCTGGCGGTCATTGCGCTCGCCGGCTTCGCTTACTTCAGGTTCTTTGAAATGAAGCGGCCGAGCACAGAGGAGGCGAGGCAACAGGCCCAGAATGTCGTCAATTTTGACCGAAACAAAATAGACGGCATCGTTATTCAAAATGGCGATCAAAAGATCGAAATAAGACGTCGCGAGAACAAGTGGCGACTTGAAACGCCAATCAAGGATCAGGCAGACGGCGCTCTGGTCGACAATCTGTTGTCGGATTTGGAGAGCTGGCAGAAGCAGGGCACCATTCCCGCGAAAGATATCCAAGCCGACAAAAGCAAGCTGACCGAGTACGGACTGAACAACCCCAAGCTGAAGCTCAAACTGCTCGGCCGCGATAAACCACCGGAAATCTTGCTTGGCAAAGACGCGGCGTTGGAGGGCAGAATGTATGTGCGCTTCCAAAATTCCAAGGAAGCGTTTCTTGCCACGCAGTCGGTCAAAAAGGACATCGACAAGAAACCGGAGGAATTTCGCGACAGAAAATTAACTGACGTCACAACTGCGCAGGTACGGGGCATCACGTTGCAAACACCTGCTGGTGAGATGGAGCTGGAAAAGAAAGGGGACCACTGGGACATCCTCAAACCGCTGCGTGCCCGGGCCGATGACGGCAAAGTCGGTGACTTGATTTCACAAATCACGTCGGCGCGCATTCAACAATTTGTGGCGGACGATCGTGGTGACCTGCGCCCTTATGGCTTGGCGGAGCCCGGTGGATCGATCACGTTGTATGATCAAGAGCAAAAAAAAGATCAGAAGGTTGAGCTAGGTGAAGCGATCAAGGTGTTTGGGCGCGAGGACAAAGGCCAGACGCTGCAGATCGGAAGTGTGCCAGAGAAAGAAAAGGACCAGATTTATGTACGCTTCGCTCCTCGCGGATCCGTCTACACTCTGCCGAAAAAGATCGAAGAGATACTTAATACGAAACCGGCCGATTTGCGCGACAACCATTTGGTTCGGATTGACACTAATATTCTCGATCGGATTACGATTGATGTCCCAGGCAAAGGCAAAACAGTACTCGCGCGGAAGGATGGCAATTGGACAATTGCCACTCGCAATAATGCGCCGGCTGATTCAGGCGCGGTTCGGCGCTTGATCGACACTTTGCAAAATGAGCGGGTAACAAGGTTCGTGGAAGACATTGCTTCCAATTTGCCGAAATACGGCTTGGATAAACCGAACCTTCAATTGACGTTCAGTTCGTTTGCTTCGGAAAACACCGCTGAAACCAAAGCGGGTGAGCAGCCGTTTGCAGCGATCGCCTTTGGCAGGAGAGAGGGCGACAACGAGTACGTCCGGCTGGCGGATGAGCCATTCGTCGTGGCAGTGCGTCGCAGCTTGCTGGATCGGATCTCATCCGATCCCGTGCACTGGCAGGAGTTGTCGATCTTTAAGCTTAAGCCCGAGCAAATTCATCGCTTAAGCGTCACGACTGACAAGGAGGTGTCACTTGAGCGCGACCAGACGAACCAATGGCACTGGCTGAAAGGGGGGGGCGAGATTAACCAAGCCAATATGCAATCGCTGCTCAATACATTGTCGGCCTTGCGTGCAGTGCGCTGGCTCGGAGCAACGACGCCGCAACATGGCTTTGAAAAACCACAGCTAGTCCTTGCCTTCACAAGTTCACCCGACAATAAAGCGTCACATAAGTTGACTATTGGTGCTCAAAACAATGACGGCACGTTTTGCGCGCGCCTGGACGGGCGAGAAGGCACGTTTGAGATCAGCAATGCCGACCTGAACACCTTAAAATTGCCGCTGACGAGCCAACCCACTACCGCGCCGAGTGCCTCACCGATAGCAACTCCGTCTCCAAGTCCCAGGCAATAAAGGGCGGTTACTGGGGGCCAAGTTTTTGGAATTGGGCAAAAACAAGAATCGGCTGTCTGGTTCTGCAGTTAGCGTTTTGTGGCGGTATAAATCGTGACGATTCCAGCGGTAAGCGGTTTGAACGTCGGGCGTGCGAAGCCGTTCCGTGCCATTAGCTGACACATCAAGGTGCCGTTTGGAAATTCCTCAATCGAATCGCCAAGGTAATCGTAGGCGTTTCGCGTGCCTGTTAAAAAAGAACCGAGTAACGGCAGGCAGTGATGCAAATAGAAACGATATAGCGAGCGCAACAATGGCATTGTGGGCAGTGAAAACTCGAGCACGAGCAAGTGACCGTTCGTCTTAAGCACGCGTGACATCTCAGTAAGGCCGGCTACCCAGTTTTCCAGATTGCGCAGGCCGAATGCGATGGTGACGCAATCGAATGAATCATCGCCAAACGGAAGGGTCGTCGCGTCGGCGAGTACGATCTGGCGCACGCCTTTTCGCTTCGCTATTTCCAGCATTTCAGGTAGGAAATCGACCCCCGTGATTTCTGCCTCCGGTAATTTCTCCTGCAGCGCGAGCGCCAAATCGCCCGTGCCAGTGGCAAGGTCTGTAATGCTATGTGGTCGCCAATCCGCGACGATTTTAGCCGCATGTCGACGCCAACAGAAATCCATTCCGCAGCTAAGCAGATGATTTGCGATGTCGTAACGCCTCGCGATCGACCCGAACATTTTTCGTACCTGCGCAGCTTCCGTAGTCATTTCAGGATTTCATAGAAGACCAGCCGGCAGTTTACGACAGTTAAATCTATTGGTTATTGCATATAACTACCAGTTAGGCTCCGACAAACATTAGCCATGAAGTTGTTATGAAAAATTGAGATTGCCATGCTGACCAACAACGGCTATCTAACAACCCATGGATATATCTGTTAAAGAACTAGAAGAAGCGACATCAATTCGTCGACAAATTGATAATCTGCAACAACGCCTTTCCTCAATCTTGCGAGGTACAACTCCCAGGCCGGTAGGCGTACCTGCTGCGAAGGCCAGTCGTCCTGCTCAGACGGGGCGCTACTTTTCGCCTGCGACTCGAGCGAAGCTTGCGGCTGCCGCCAGAGCGCGTTGGTCGAGATTAAGGGGGGGCGCAACTACAACAGCGACTCCCGCCAGGAAAAAAGGCCAGCTTACACCTGCCGGACGAAGAAAGCTCTCGCAATTAATGAAGGCGCGCTGGGCCGCTAGGAGAAAAACGACGGTCAAAAAGGCAGCCCCAGCCAGGAAAAAAGGTGCCCTCACGGCTGCTGGACGAAGGAGGCTTTCCGAGCTGATGAAGGCGCGTTGGGCAGCAAGAAGAAAAGCGTCGAAGTAATCAGCATATCAAAGCGGCTTAGGCCGTTTGTGGAGGCTGGTGCTCGCGAGAGGACTCGAACCTCCACGGGTTTCCCCATACGGTCCTGAGCCGTACGCGTCTACCAATTCCGCCACGCGAGCAAAGGCAGCAGCCTACAATTCGCGTACCCCCGGCGGGCTGCAAGGCTAAATCGAATGTATTACGACAGCACGGAAGCGAACGGCACTGGTTAAATCAGCCTGACCGCTTCTTGCGTGCGCGGACCTCCAATTGGTGCGCTTTGCGTACCTGGCCAATAGAGCGCAAAAGGTCGGCATAATTCGAAACAACTATGTCGTAATCCTTGGAGGGCGTTTCCTGCACCTGCTCCCACGTTTTTAGCGAAGATTGGTAAAGTTCTGCCGCTTTCGCGTAATCGCCGCGCGAATGATACACCACCGCCAAGTTACATTTTGACTGTGCAATGTCGGCCAACGGAGGTGGATTCAATTTCTGGCGGATAGCCAGTGCGCGAAGATGTATCTTCTCGGCTTCCGAATAACGGCGTTCATTCGTATAGAATACGGCCAGATTGTTTAGCACCGATGCCACATCGGGGTGGTCGGGCCCAAGTTGTTTCTCATAAATTTCCAAAGCGCGCACATAACATGGCTCCGCAGCCTTTTGCCGGCCGGACTTGCGCAGAATCAGCGCAATATTGTTTAACATCGTTCCGATATCGGAATAAGGAACGTCGTCGATTTGAGTACCGGCGGCTATTGCTTTCTGATAAAAATTGATTGCCTCCTCAGACCGGTCGAGGCTATCGCATAACGACGCCAGCCTCCGCGCCGAGCGGTAAATGGCATGCTGGTCGGGTGGCTTCCGCTTTTCCAGGATTGTGTGCGCCCTTAGTAAGTTTGTCTCGGCCTCCGTGTAATCTCCCTTTTGTTCGAGCAGCTGGCCTAGTTTCTCGAAGCTGGTGGCAAGCGGAGTCTCATTCCCCTTGAAAGCGCGCTTCGCAATCTCAAGAGCCGTTTCGGCAACGCGAATCGCCTCAGGCAGATGATTTGTGGCACGCAGCGTATCGAGCTTGTCGTTGAGGATGGTCCAAAGCCTTTCTTCCCCTTTCATCACTCATCACCAGCCCTCGCTGATTTGCGCAACTAATCGGGTGGCGAGATCCTCAGTAGCCAGCGGCAACGCTTGTCGTTCATCGGTCGTTACATCGCCATTGGTTGCGTCGCCATTGGTGGTTACACCGCTACTCACGAAGAAGCTTGTCGTTCCTACCGCTTCACTGGCCGGCGCCAGCTGTTCGCCGTTTTTGCCAGTTAGCGTGTATCGTACACTTAGTATCAGAGCAAATTCACTCGTCTCCAATACGTTGCCGCGCACCGAGCGTGCCGGCGCCCGATTGATGCGGGATACTTCGCCAGTCAAAGTAGCGTCCGCTTTGTCCCCGTTGACAATCTGAAACGTGCCGTCCTGTTGCAACTGCTTGATTACAGTGTCAGTGATCAAGACTTCGATGCGTGGGACGAGAGTGCGGTTCTTGAAAGTTGGGACTGCAATTGTATGAACGTCACGCAAGTAATATGGCTTTACCGGGCCGACGTGATAGCCAAGGCAACCCGTCAACGCGAGGCAGAATATTGTCGCGAGTGAGGCTTTCAAGGCGCCGGTGAGGCGGACGCATCGGGAGAGGCCGAGGCGCCGGCAGGGGGAGACGTATCGGAGCTTGTACTCGTACCCGGCAGAGGCAGCAGGGGGTCAGGTGCAGTCGTAGTATCGGGGGCAAGCGAAGCGGGCGGCGGAAGGGACGAATCAGTCTCCGATACAGGTAAGGGCGCTTCATTATTTGCCGCCCCCGGCTTTGCGGAGCCGCTTCCCGCAGTCCGCGCTCCATGGGCCTCGCTCTTTTTCTTGCCACTTTGCGCGCTGGCCAATGCTGGCTGAAGAGCAGCATCTCCGAACTTTGCGCGCAACTGGTCAATCCGTTTCTTGGCCTCATTGCTTTCCTCTGTTCCTGGCTGCTGACGAATGACCTCGTTGTAGTAGATGACAGCAGCGCGATAGTACTTTTGTTTATCGTAGAATTTCGCGACCTTGTATGAGTTGGCCGTTTGTTTGTGCTCTAGAATGTCGAGGTTAGCGCGGGCCTGCGCTGCTTTCTCGCTCTTCGGATAGTGGAAAAGGAAATCTTGGAACGCAGTTTTGGCGTTGCTTGCCGCAGCGGCATCGTTTGTGCCCTTCTGAGACGCGGTAAACCAGATGTAACCGATTTGATATTGCGCATCCACAGCCAGCGGTTCGGTCGGGAACTTGTCAACCACCGCCTGGTACGCCTGCAACGCCGCATCGTTTGCGCCCTGTTTCTCACGGGCAAGACCAATATCAAACTGCGCACGAGCTGTGTATTTTCCGTACGGAGCAGTGCGAACAACATTGGCGAAAATAGTTACCGCGCGGTCCAATGCTGATGCAATAGGAATGCCGAGAACCCTCAGTTTTTTCCCGTTAAGATAGACTTCACCAATGCGAAACTGCGCCTCGATGGCTTCCTCGAAATGCGGACTGCTGGGGTATCGTTCCACCAACTGCACAAATGACTCGGCCGCCGGCGTATACAAGTGGAGCTGTTCCTGCAACTGAGCGCTGCGATACAGCGAATTGGCCGCCAGTGCATCTTTAGGGTGATGTTTGACGAGACTTTTGTAAGCGTTGATCGCGCGTTTGATGTTGCCTTGTTTTTCAGCAGTCTGTCCGATCTGAAACAGCTCCGTAGCGTCGCCGCTTATCTCCTCTTCGCCGGGCGGTACATATTTCGCCTTTTTCCCGGGTTGAAAGATGACGGAGGCAACGCCTGGTCCGGGCAAAAGGAACAATGCGGCAGCAATAACTAAAAAGACTCGAATAACGAATTGCATTCGGGTGGGGCAGCGTATTTAAGTTATCCGGCCAGTCAAGTTTCAGCGCACCGAAGTATTCGTCACATTTCCTTCCCTGAAGGCTTTTCCCAGGGGGCAAAGCTAACTAATTTTTTAACTTCCTTTGAATCTGAGTGATCAGCAGAAAATTCGTATCGGCTCCTGCGCTTGGAGTTTTCAAGACTGGCGTGGTGTTTTTTATCCGCCAGATCTACCTGAGTCGCGGTGGATCGAATTTTACTCGAACTATCTCACGGCGGTTGAAGTGGACTATACCTTTCATACTGTTCCGGCTGAAGATACCGTACGTCGCTGGGTGGAAATGACTCCCGCGGCTTTTCGGTTCACCTGCAAGCTTCCCCGTCAGATCACGCATGTTTACCGCCTTCATGATTGCGCGGCCGAATTAAGCGCGTTTCTTCGCGCCATTGAGCTACTCGGCCCAAAGCTCCAGGTTATTCTCATTCAGCTCCCGCCTTCCTTGGCTCCAAGGGATGGCAAACTGGCGCTGCGCAAATTTCTTGTACAACTACCGCGGGATTTCCGATTTGCGATTGAATTTCGTCATGCCGGATGGCATCGGCCGCAGTTTATCCGGCTGTTGGAAAAGCATCGTGTTTGCTGGGTCTGGGCCGATACCAGTCCGCTTAACGAACGAAATCTTGCACCATTTGAGTTTCTGCCGAGCACCACGGATTTTCTATATCTGCGTTTGCTCGGTGACTACGCAACCAAATACGATGTTAATGGTGGCCACGTACATCGTTACGAAAAATTGGTCTGGAAACGCGAAGCCGCCTTGCAAAGTTGGTCCCTCAAGATTCGGCGACATCTTGCTGGGGTGCGCAATGTCTGGGCGTTTGCCAGCAATCATTTCGAAGGGTTCGCGCCGGACACCTGCCACCGTCTCGCCGAACGTTTGGGTTTCACATTACCGCTGCCTTCCGAAACGGAACAGGGCCTCTCGGCCTCTGAGCGATCGCAGCTCGATCTTCAGTTATAGTGACAGTTCGATGCGATTGTGCTTGTCGAAAACGCAGACGTGCTGAACTCCAAAACGCGCCATTCTTTGCGCTAGTATCGAAAAGTTATCGCCAAGCTGGGCGTGTGAATGCGCGTCGGAGGCAGTGGTGAAAGGAATGCCCTTTGTCATTGCGAGTTCAAGGATGGCGTCGCCGGGGTACGATTCGTTTACCGGCTTACGCCAGCCGGCAGTGGAAAGCTCAATCGCGAGGTTCTGTGCCCGAATGACATCGAGCGTTTCATTGACCAAACTGCTTATCTCTGCGCTCGGCCGATGACCATGGATTTTGATGAGATCTAGATGAGCGAGGCAATCGACCAGCCCGGTCGCTGCTATTTCCCGGACGCGACGAAAATAACTGGCGTAAACCGCGTCGACGTTCTTGTCTTCGAATTGCGCCGCACCATCCGGCACACTGTCGAACATCTGGTCGGCGCGATCGAGGAAATGCACTGAGCCGAGGACAAAATCGAGCTTGTCCCAATGCTTCTCGACCCAGTTTCCGCCGGCCGGTGAGTGAACAGGATCGTTGTCGAGTTCGATGCCGGCGCGGATTCGCAAATCGGGATTTCTGTCCCGCAAACGATCGATCTCATCGAAGTCTATTCCGGCATGATAACGATCGTGATCGGTAAACGCGATGTCCGTTAAACCTAATCTGCGCGCTGACTCCGCCCAAGGCTGAAGCAATGTCTGAGTGTACCGTTGCACTCGATGTCCCTGCGGATGCGTATGATAGTCGGAAAAGAGGAGTAATGGAGTGTTGGAGTGTTGAAAATCCATTAGACGTTACGCCATCACTTCATTACCCCATCGCGATCCTTAAGGCACAGCGAGGAACTTTTGCCGGATTCGCAGCTCCGGGTACTGTGGAAAAAAGACTTCAGCGATAAAGACTTTGTTTGGTGTGAGCTCGCGCGTCGCGATCGTTTCGCTGTATTCGATTCGCTCCTGTGGGTTAATGAGAATCGTACCGGGTTTTTCGGTGATAGCGTGATTGTCGGACCATTTTGCCAGGATCTCCCCAGCGGAATCCATCAGGTAGATTTCGATACGTTGGTTGGTCGGAAAATCGAGCGGGACGGGACGCTTGGACAAGTTTGCCAGCGTCGCTTTAACTCCTAGCTGACGAACCTCAGACAGCTTTACTGTCTGCGGTGTGATTTGAAGATCGAGGGCAAGCCCGCGCAATCTTGGATCTTTGTACTGCGGGACAACCTCAGGAGAGAATGGATGGAGAATACGGCTCAACCAAGCGCGTCTCCGTGCCGGAGTGGACGTCGGCGCGATATCCTGGCCAAAGATGTTCACGGCCATAAGAAGCATCAAAAGAAGGAAAACGATGCGGCGCTTCATCAGCAGGCTAAACAGCCCGAAAGTTTTCAGAGTTGCAAAATTCGTGTCAAACCCTTTATCAAACGGCATGAAGACTCTCTGTGTAATCGCGCTTTGCCTGCTTTTCGCGCTGGCCGAAGGCGTGGCGAAACAACGACATTGCACGTTCCGGGTGCACGCACAAGCGAACCCTCAGGATACCGAAGTATTCGCAACATCGGTTGGCGCCCAGACATCGGGAAAAACTGTTGCCATTGAGAAGCTGCCGTGGATTTCAGAGCATGATGTCATGGCCTTTTCTTCCTATCCGGCCCAGAATGGAACATACGGTGCACTGATCCAACTCGATGAGCACGGACGCGTCGTGCTTGATACATTAAGCGTCGAGCGCCGCGGCAGGTTTCTCTTTGTATTCATTAATGGACGGCTGATCACCGAACTCCAAGTCGACAAACGTGTCTCAGACGGAAAGATTTATATCCCTTCTGGATTGACCGCAGCGGACATTGACTTAATGAAGAAAGACTGGCGCCAGATCGGTCAACAAAAACGTGAATCGCGTTAAATCGAATCATGCGATTATTCGGTGCCGCATTTCTCTTCGCTGCGTTTTCCTCATTCGCGATGACAGTTCAGGCGGCGCAAAATCAGAAGCTCGATCTTGTTCTGCCCACGGACAATGATGCTCTGTTCTCGGGTGACGGCGCCGCGTTTTATCAGTACGTTGAACGCAACTACAACGGCGTGAAATCGACGCCGTGGCAGGGCGGCCAATACGGTTTTGTGCGCGATCCCATCGGCACGGCAGGTGGCGTGGTCTACACTCGCTTTCACGAAGGAATCGATATTCGCCCGTTACATCGCGATGCAAACGGCGATCCGCTCGATGAAGTGCGCGCCATCGCCGACGGCAAAGTTGTGCACACCAACCTCGTCCCCGGCTACTCGAACTATGGGAAATACGTCGTCGTCGAGCACCGCTGGGACGGCTCGAATTACTACAGCCTGTACGGACATCTTAGCTCGATCGCAGTACATTCGGGCGACACGGTCAAACGCGGTCAGCCCATCGCAATCATGGGTTATACCGGAGTCGGAATAAACCGGGAGCGAGCGCATGTCCATTTGGAGTTGGATCTGATGTTCAGCCAGCAATTCGAAGCGTGGCATAACGCATTCTTCAGGAATGATCCCAATCACAACGGCATTTATAATGGCTTGAATCTTGCCGGCATCGATGTGGCACGGCTCTACCTTGCGCTTCGCAAAAATCCGAGCCTCACAATTTCTGATTTTCTCAACGATGAAGAGACTTTTTATAAGGTGACCTTGCCGAAATCGCGGCACTTCGACCTGCCAAGACTTTATCCCTGGCTACTTGCAGGGAAGCGAAACGAAAAGTCATCGTGGGAGGTTTCTTTCGCGCGTTCCGGTGTTCCGCTGAAAATCGAACCCAGCGATAAACACGTGACGCAGCCTGAGCTAAGCTATGTTAAGAAGAGCTCGGTCGATTATTCCCATTTGACTCGCGACATAGTTTCCGGCCATGAAGGCAACGCGGATCTCACAAATTATGGCAACCAGCTGATGCGGCTCCTGACTTATCCCGACTGACATCCTGTTGCTTTATTAGCACGACGTCGGCATCTCTTGCGCGAGCGCGACGCCATGTGGGATTGCGCCCTGCACAAAGCCGAGACATTCCACAGCACCGCTTGGTTTCCCGGGAAGCGCGATCACAAGAGCATGATCGACCACAGCCGCAAGGTTACGCGATAGAATTGCGTTGGGCGTGATTTTCATCGACTCGGCGCGCATCACTTCTCCAAAGCCAGGCAGCTCGACACGCATGATCGCGCGGATCGCTTCAGGTGTGACATCGCGCGGGCCAATGCCGGTGCCGCCAGTGGTGAGGATCAAGCCGCAGCCTTGTTTTGAAAACGAGCGGATCGTTTCCTGAATCCGGGCCGCGTGATCCGGCACTATGGCTTCCGCGAGAACGTGCCAGCCCGCTACATGCGCAGCGCTTTTCAACGCGGGACCACCGAGATCTTTGTAATCACCGGCGCTCGCACGATCCGAAATAGTGATGAGACCAACTTGTATTTGCATCTCTGCAACGGCGCGCTATGAGCGCCGTAGTTTTTCGTTTCGGCGGTCATAGACCGCCGCCAAAGCACGTTTTGTTTTTTCAATCAGGCGCACGTCGTAAATTTCCATCTTTTTATCCACTGCCTTGCACATGTCGTAAATCGTCAGCAAAGCGGCAGTGACACCAACGAGCGCTTCCATTTCGACTCCAGTCTGTGCAACTGTCTGCGCGGTGCACTTCACTTCTGCACCCTGGTTCGAACTGACAACATCAATCTTAACTTCCGCCAGCGGCAGAGTATGGCACAGCGGAATGAGGTGCGCCGTTTGCTTCGCAGCCTGGATACCGGCAATCCGCGCAGTCGCGAAGACGTTTCCCTTCGCTATTTGATCGTTCGTAATCAGATCGAGCGTCTCGCGCTGGAGCCGAATCTTGCCGGTGGCAACAGCTCTTCGCTTACTCATCGGTTTCGCTGATACGTCGACCATCCGTGCGCGGCCGTCGGTCTCGATGTGAGTGAGTCGTCGCATTCGTCAGCCGCCGATGGCGATCATCTTGCGATTGGGCTGGTAATTGTCTCGGAAATCGTGCTGTGCGGGCTTGAGCTCGACCACGTCGCGAAAGAATTGCCTAAGCTCCTCATCAGTCGCGCCGGCCCGCAGCGGTTTCATGATGTCGAACTCCAAATAGCTGCCGAGACACGGGCGTAATTTCCCGTCGCACGTGAGACGAAGCTTGTTGCAGCTTTCACAGAAATGCAGATTGGTCATCGCCCCGATAAAGCCAATGCGCTGTTTGCGGCCGGGGATTTGATAGTAAATCGCAGGACCGTTGGTACGAAATTCCGTCTCCGGAATCAGACTCCCGTAAAACGATTCGATTGTTCGTTTCGCCTCAAGAATCGGCATGAAATTGTCTTCGTCGAGAACATCGGTCGTGCTCACCGGCATCATCTCGATAAAACGCAAAATCAAATCGCGTGCACCGGCAAATTCTATGAGCGGGATGAGTTGGTCCTCATTACGGCCCCGCATCAGCACTGTGTTTATTTTAATCTGGTCGAAGCCGGCAGCGATGGCTGCGTCGATTCCATTGATGACTCGTTCATGAAAATCCCGGCTAGTGATCTGTGAGTAGGTGTCTCGGTCCAGCGTATCGAGTGAAATGTTCACCGATTGGACGCCGGCATTGCGCAAGGCGGCAGCCATTGTCTTGCCCGAAGTGATTTCGCGCCCAAGAAGCGTCCCGTTCGTCGAAAGACCAATGCTTTTGATGCCGGACATATCAGGAATTCGCCGAATGAAATTGATCACGTCACGCCGCGTCAATGGTTCACCTCCGGTGACGCGCACTTTTGAAACGCCCAGATCTGCGGCGATGCGAATCAGCCGCAGCGTCTCCTCGAAAGTCAAAATTCCCTCGCGCGGCAACCACTCCTGCAACTCCTGTGGCATGCAATAAGTGCAGCGCTCGTTGCACCGGTCGGTGATCGAAACGCGCAGATAGGAAATCCGATGGCCATAGCGATCCTGCATGCGTGACACGTTACGGAGGAGGCGATGATGAATCAATAGCCCACACTGATTGACTCAATATGGAGCGAACGTATGATCGACAATATGGAGCGTCGAGTCGCGTCCGTCGCGCTGACATTGGGCATGGCAGTTGGCGCATTGGTTTTAACCGGTTGTGCAACCACTGAAGCGCGTATTTCGAATAATCCGGAAATGTACCAGCGTCTCTCTCCAAGAGACCAGGCACTGGCCACTCAAGGACAGATTCGGCCAGGTATGAGCATGGACGCGGTATGGCTGGCCTGGGGTACACCGGATCAAAAGATCCCGGGCGAAAGGCGTGGTCGTCCGACCGAAACGTGGATGTACGTGCGTTACGACACACCTTATCCAAGCTACGGCGGGCCTTACTATTACGGCCCATTTGATTGGTCATACATCCCGCCGAAGTTCCCTTACCTGTCCAAAGGGGTTACTTTCTCTAATGGCAGAGTTGTTTTCTTCCAATACCTGCCGCCACCTCCGCCATAAGGCCGGTAAACTATTCGTTCGCATTCTAACACGATACGAATCAGCCATCGGGAACTCCGCGCCAAATCAAGGAGGTGAACGCTTTGGCTTGCCAAATTCATGGCGGCTATGATTTCCTTAGATCATGAAGCGTCGGTTTTTCGTGCGCGCATCGACGCTGAGCCTCGCGACGGTCGTGTTCATTCTCACTAGTTGTTCAACACCGCAAACGCGAATTTCTGAGCATCCAGACCTTTACCAAACTCTGTCGCACAGAGACCAGGCGTTGGTTGATCAGGGACAAATTCGTATCGGCATGTCCCGAAGCGCCGTGTGGCTGGCGTGGGGTTCGCCCGATCGAAAAATTGTGGGCAACATGGGTGGCGGTCCGACGGAGACTTGGATTTACATTTACTACGCAACGTACCCGTACTATCCGCCTTACGAACCGTGGGCTTTCTTCGGCGATCCTTTCTACGATCCATTTTATTATTCCTACCTCGCGCCAAGTATCCCTTATCCTGGCAAGGTGGTCACTTTCGCCAGGGGCAGGGTTGTGTCGTTTCAGTATCTGGCATCGCGCTAGAGCAGATCAAAAATTGTGTCGCATTGTGTCGCCTAACGGATGAATATTCCGGCGGGTCTAATCAATGGCTTACCGCTCATTTCGACAGTTCCTCGACAGTCTGGAACAAGCGGGCGAACTGAAACGCATCGCGATCCCTGTCGATACCGACCTGCTCATCGCCGAGTGGGCAGACCGCGAGATGAAATCGCCCGGCGGCGGAAAGGCTCTTTTGTTCCAGCAACCGATTGTCGACGGAAAAAAATCAGAATTTCCGGTGGCAATCAACACGATGGGATCGCGCCGCCGCATGGCGCTCGCACTGCAGGTGACGGACGTGGCAGACGTCGCCCAGGAAATTCAACTGATTCTGAAAGCAAAACCGCCAACCGATCTGCGGGAAGGTTGGACCTTACTCAAACAAGGAATTCATCTGCTGCATGCGCGTCCAAAATCAGTGCGCGAAGCGCCGTGTCAGGAAGTGGTGCACAAAACCGGGGATGGAGACACGTTTTCGTTGCAAGATCTTCCCATCCTCAAGTGTTGGCCAAAAGACGCCGGGCGTTTCCTCACTCTGGCAAACGTGCATACGCGCGACCCAGAGTCGGGGACACGCAACGTCGGTATTTACCGGATGCAAGTTTATGACGAGCAAACGACCGGAATGCATTGGCAGCTTCACAAGATCGGTGCGCGCCACGGCAAGTGTTATTACGAGCGCGGTGAACGCATGCCAGTCGCGGTCACGCTAGGCGGTGACCCCGTTTACACCTTCGCCGCAACTGCGCCGTTGCCGGATGGTTTGGATGAGCTGTTTTTTGCCGGGTTTTTGCGAAGAAAATCAATTGAGCTTGTTCGCTGCAAAACGATCGATCTCGATGTGCCCGCAGACGTGGATTTTGTTCTCGAGGGTTATGTGCAGCCCGGTGAAATGCACCCGGAGGGACCATTCGGCGATCACACTGGCTTTTATACCGCGGCCGAGGACTATCCGGTGTTCCATTTAACGGCGATCACACACCGGCGCGACGCCGTTTACCCCACAACGATTGTGGGTATTCCGCCAATGGAGGATTATTACATCGGCGACGCTTGTGTGCGGATTTTCCTGCCGGTGTTCAAGATGAATTTTCCCGAAATCGTGGACATGACGCTGCCACCCGAAGGCGTGTTTCACAATTTGGTCTTTGTCAGCATTCGAAAACAATATCCTTATCAGGCTTTCAAGGTCATGCACGGTCTCTGGGGCATGGGGCAAATGATGTTCAGCAAATACATTGTAGCAGTGGATGAAGATTGCGACGTGCACAACACGAGCGAAATACTCTTCCGTTTGTGCGCGAACACAGATCCGGAACGCGACACAACCATTATCAAGAATCCAAGCGACTCGCTGGACCATGCACCGAGCGAACAGAACATCGGGTCTCACATGGGATTTGATGCGACCCGAAAATTGCCGGGCGAAAACTATCAACGCCGCTGGCCGGAATTGCTGAAGATGACGGATGAAGCGCGAGCGCTCGTCGATGCACTACAACGTGAAGCGGAAAATGCCTCAAGGAACGACCGCTTGGGCAACCGTCCATTGCAAACCTGACGGCTGGGGAGCAGTCACTTCTTGTAGCCTTTTCCGATTATGGTTTGCGAAAAAGCCGGCCGGTATCAACATCCCGCGTAAGGCCACCGGGCGGTACCCCGCGCAAATTGTAGATACGTCCAGTATAGGGGCTGTAGTAGAGGCCCGGCGTTCCGGCCCAGCGCGCGAAAGGATAACCATCGGGAGGCGGTGGACCGTACTGCGCGGCTTGATTCTCCTGAACAATTTTACCCGTTAGCGCACCAGCCGCAGCGCCCGCGGCCGCACCAATTGATGCGGCACGAACATTTCCCGTCGCCGCAGCGCCGATGATCGCACCGGTAGCAGCGCCCCACGCTGCGCCCTGCCCGACTGGAGTGTCACAGGAATTTAGCGTCAGACAAATCAAAGCGATGGCGGACGCAATCGTAAGAATTTTCGTTCCCATAATGCGGTATTTTACGCCATTGAACCGCGCAGCCCGAGAGATGTTGCGGGAGCGATCTCAAGACAGGCTTTGTCTGGCCGAACGGATACTAGGGGTATACAAAAACTTTGTTTGCTCGTACGTCAACGACCAGCCCGCCGTGTGCAACTTTCGAGCAGTTGTACTTTTCATGCGGGGGATACGGACTCGCAACAACTCCCGATTTATCAGTAGGATCTCGCTGGCCGAGAGGATAAGCCCCTCCCTTTATCGGATATTTTTTATCAGCCTCTGCTTTGGTGATCGCCTTAGCTTCAATCGCCGCGTTTTCCTGCCGTTCACGCCCTATACTGCCTATGCGCGAGTCGGTACCGTGCCCGCCCTGTTGCGCGTAAAGAGTCGTGCCGAGTCCAAAAAGCCCCACTACAACTGCTGAAATAATTTTTACAAGGTTTGTTTTCATATCGTTACGGTTTCGCAATTGAGAAGTCAGACGGATGTTCGCGGCGGCAAATTCAAAAAAGATTTGAGTAGTTGCGTCGCGATCCGGCCTGCTTTCTCCAGGTTGCTTAGCCGATATTCTTTCTCGAAAACACGAAATTTGTCCAGCTCCATTTGACGCAGTAGACCGCGGTAAATCGAGGCCATAATTTCGGCGGGCGCCATCGCTCTGCGGTCTTCAGAGGGTAGTGCGTCAGTCGCGCGGGCGAAAAACTGGCGCGCCCGCACTGCTTCGAATTCCATCAGGCGGAGAAAGCGTTCGTTAGATTGGCGGTCTTGCAGCTCAGTTTCAGAGTAGTTGAACCGCGCCAGATCTTCTTGCGGGAGATAGATACGGCCATTCTGCAAATCCTTCCCCACATCGCGAATAATGTTCGTCATTTGCAAAGCTAGCCCGAGCTCGATTGCATACTCTTTGCAACCTGGGTTGCGATACCCAAAAATCTCGATGCTTACCAGTCCAACTGCACTGGCAACCCTATAGCAGTAAACGCGAAGCTCTTCGAAAGTCCGATAACGCAGGATAGTCAAGTCCATTTCCACTCCGGCGATGATTTCCTCGAACATGCCGGGCGGTAGCGAATATTTCTCAATCAAACGTCTCAGATCGCCGGCAAGAAGTGGCTCGCCTGCAGCGGCTGTCCGCAGCATCTGGCGCCATGTCGCCAAACGCACTTGCTTCTCTTCCAGCGTCAACTCCGCGGAATCGGCAATGTCATCGATTACTCGGCAGAACGCGTAGAAAACAGTGATGTCGCGTTTGCGCTCGCGGCCTAATGAAATGAATGCCAGAGCCAGATTGGATTTGCTCTGGCGCGTAATGGTCGCGGCATTCACATCTCCCTGCTTACACGGCTCTCTAAATGGATCCATTTCTCCTGATTAATGCGGCGATTTTCGCAATGGCGGAACAGGCAAACCCATGAAGCCAAAAGCCATCCCGTAACGATTCCGCGGAGAAAGGCAAAAGTGAATTTCCATAGAAACAGTGCGCCCAGGCGATCGCCAATTGCGCTGCGCATGATGGCGTCGAAGATCATGATTGCAAAGAAATGCACTCCGCAAATCGTCAAAAACCACCCGAGCCGGCCAGCATTCTGGCGGACGAACTGGCCGTGGGCGCGCATCGCTTTGATCAATGTTTCGTTATGGAGCGCAAGTGAGATTTGGACCGAACAAAACGCAATGATCAACCCGCTCATCAGCAGCCTTGCAATCGGCAGATAATCGAGGACGCCCGGAATGTTAGTGAAGTACGCGAGGACGAGCGGTAACCGGACAATTAACGTACTGACTGCAACGACGATGCCAGCCCATTCCAAAACATAACTAAAGCGCCGCATCGCGAAGCGAAATAGTTCTCCCTCTTCAAAGCTCACCCCTTTTATCCAGGCCAGACACACGGTAATCAGATACACTTGGATATAGACTCCCAGCAGGTATTCGAAAATAAATGCCGCCGCATCCACAGTGGCCGAGACTTGTAGAAGGCCCGCAGCCGGCACCAGACCGCTCCACTCCGGCAATTGCCAGAACACAATTGGCTTCAAGAGTGAGGCCAGTGCGCTCAGCAAGAGAATTGAGTAAACGAGATAACCCCAGAAACCGTACCGTTTCCGCAATGCTCGAACCAGTGCTCCATGCAGGCCGCGCCAGTTGAGCAGCATGAACACGGCGGCCACAACCGAGAACGGGTAGGTAGTGGTGGCGTTATCGAAAATTCCTGCCACGCCTTCGAGCGCAGGCAATGGCGTTTCTTTCCATATCTCGGCAAACCGCGGCCAATACCACTCAGAGGCGAGCTGGCCCAAGTCGAGGTCTGACCAGTTTCGAATTGGCGTAAACGTGACGAACTGAAAAACGAGATAGCCAAACCCGAGCAGGGCAAAAGTAATCCAGATGCGCTTGTAGCGCGCCACACACCGAAAACCATCACCCAGTGCACGCCGCACTGGATTGAAAAACATTACCAGCGCATAGCCACCGCAGAGTCCCAGTAAGCTATATAAGCCGTAAAGGCGCGGCGCGTTTTCCCACATTTTAACAAATCATTTTTTGCCAAAGCACGATCGCCGAACGCGCCGAGCCGACCCTACTTTTATAACATTACTCTACCGAATCAGTCCCCAGTGAGGATAAAACGGCCAATAAACAAGCAAACCGCGTCCGACGAGATTTTCTTCTGGGACTGGTCCCCAGTAACGGCTGTCGAAGCTGTTGTAGCTGTTATCGCCCAAGGCAAAATAGCCGTTCCGCGGCACCGTGTACGATCGGTCAGGCTGAGACAGATGCTCATGGCCTAACGCGTAACCGCGATATGGAGGTTTTGCTGACATCACCCGCTCAAACCCGTAGCCTTCTGCTTTTCTGCCATTCACGTAGAGGGATGGCGGGTCGATCCGCAGGGTATCGCCCGGCAATCCGGCCAGACGTTTGATGTAAAACGGCGGGCCCGCCTCCGGATCTGCCCGAATTCCGGGAATATGATTTGTCCTAAAGACGAAAACGTCACCGTGATGCGGTTTCATGAAGTTGTAGCTAAATTTGTCCACGAACACCTGGTCGCCTGTGTCGATTGCTCCTCTAGCGATAATTTCATCGCGGTGATAGATCCGACCGGGCAAAACGTTGAAGTCATGACCAAGCGTATCGGGTGACGCATACACGAGAAAGTTCTGTCGTTGGCAGATCAGTCGCGAAAACGTAAAAAAGAAGAGGACCTTTTTTTGCGCAACTTCCAAAACCTGATCATCTTCACGCGAAACTACGTTGATGTAATTGCGACCCCGAACAATGAACTCGCCGATCTGTTGCAGAATATTCGGTGGCGGTTCAGTGCTGGGATGACCAACGATCCCGTTTAATGTCGGTTGCATCGAGCCAGTAGGAATTTTAAACGGCTGCAAGAAATAGGAGCGAATGCCTACAGCCACGACGATGGCCACGAGGATTACCTCGCAATTCTCTCGCCAATGCGACTCCCACGTCACCGGCGTCAGCCTGTGTAGCGTCTTATCAAGTGTGTCGGCGGCACCGTGAATTTTCTCACGATCTCTATCGCGTAACGCTTCGCGAAGATGCTTCATTTCGGCGAGGATCTGGTCGCGGTCCGACGTGATGAGTCGGTCATCTTTATAGCGCAGGTACTTGCGGGCATGCCGCAGGAGCAGTCGGCTGTGCTTGACGTGGCGGGACGTAAACATGGGATTTCAGCGAATCTTCCTCTTTCTCTTCGGCTTCCTCTTACTCTTGCTCGATGCTCTCAGATTAAGATCAAGAGGAAACGGAAGAGGAAGAACAAATCATTGTGCCTTTAGCACTTCGATAAACGCCTCCTGAGGAATGTTGATTTTCCCGATGCTTTTCATTCTTTTTTTCCCCTCCTTTTGTTTCTCGAGCAATTTCCGTTTGCGGGTGATATCACCGCCGTAGCATTTTGCAGTCACGTTTTTTCGTAACGCCGAAACACTCTCGCGCGCAATAATTTTCCCGCCAATAGCCGCCTGAATCGCCACTTGATAAAGCTGACGTGGGATGACTTCCTTCAGTTTAGCCGCTAACTGGCGGCCGCGCGCCTCTGCGCGATCTTTGTGCACGATTGTTGAAAACGCATCGACTGGTTCGCCATTCACAAGCAGGTCCAGCTTTACCAATTTCGCCGGCCGATAACCGGCGTGCTCGTAATCCATCGAGCCGTAGCCACGCGTGATGCTCTTAATTTTGTCATTGAAATCGACGAGAATTTCGTTGAGCGGCAATTCGCAATGCAACATTACCCTGCGCGTATCGAGCGACTCGGTGCGTTCCATCTGGCCGCGTTTCTCCAGAATTAGTTGCAGGATGTCACCAATGTTTTCATTCGGACAAAGCACGTATGCCTTTACGATCGGCTCCCGAATCTCCTGGATCATGCTGGGATTGGGCAGGTGAGCTGGGTTATCGATAAGGAGTTTTTCTGCGCGTGTGGTCAGCACCTCATAGACCACGCTTGGACTCGTCGCGATGATGTCCATGTTGTACTCGCGCCGGAGCCGTTCCTGAATGATCTCCATGTGAAGTAGCCCGAGAAATCCGCAACGAAAACCGAAGCCCAACGCGACGGAGCTTTCCGGTTGATAGACAAATGCGGCATCATTCAGCCGCAGCTTCCCGATCGCAGTCTTCAGATGTTCGAAGTCGCCGGTATTGATCGGATAAATTCCACTGAAGACCATCGGGTGAATCTCCTGAAACCCGATCAACGGCTCGCGCGCGGAATGGCGCTGGTCGGTGATGGTGTCGCCGATTTTTATGTCGCCAGTTGATTTGATGTTAGCGATGAAATAACCGACGTCGCCCGGATTGAGCTTTTCCTGCACAAGCATCTTAGGCGTAAACACGCCCACTTCCTTGATCTCGTAGCGAGCGTTGTTGCTCATCAACATGATTGGGTGATTCGCTTCCATCGTTCCGGAAACCACGTGCACATAGCCGACCACACCGCGATAAACGTCAAACACAGAATCGAAAACCAGCGCACGCAGCGTTTCATCTCCCGGCGGTTGCGGCGGCGGAATGCGCTTCACGATTGCTTCCAGAATTTCCTCGATGCCAATCCCCATCTTCGCGCTCGCTTCGATCGCTTCCTCCGCAGGGATGGCGAGTATTTCTTCCAACTGGCGCTTCACTGAGGCGACGTCGGCGTTCGGCAGATCGATTTTGTTGATAATCGGAACGATCGTGAGCCCCTGTTTGTGGGCGAGATGAACGTTCGCCACCGTTTGCGCCTCCACGCCCTGCGCCGCATCCACGATTAACAGGGCGCCCTCGCATGCCGCGAGGCTGCGCGAAACTTCGTAAGCGAAATCGACGTGCCCCGGCGTATCGAGCAGATTCAGCCGGTACGTCTCACCCGATTTGCTCGTGTAGCGCATCGTCACTGGATGCGCTTTGATTGTGATCCCGCGCTCCCGTTCCAAGTCCATTGAATCAAGAAGCTGATCCTGTCTTTCCCGTTCCTGGATCGTGCCGGTGCGCTCAAGCAACCGGTCCGACAAAGTGGTTTTGCCGTGATCGATGTGCGCGATGATGCAGAAATTGCGCGTGAACTCAATCGCCATGAAAGCGCCACTATGCGAGTGCGGCGCTATTGGGTCAATTAGCTCCCTCTTGTCATTCCGAGTAAAGTCGAGGAATCTGTAATGGGCGCTTTAAACGTGGATTCAAGTCGCTCAAGCAAATGCTAAATTTCCGGCTAGATTTGGGTGAGATGCTAAAGGGCCTGTTCACCAAGGACCAGGCGGAACCAGTTGCAGCACGCGCCGATCTTGCCGATGCGTCGCCGTTCCGGCGCCAAAAAGAGCAGAGTGACCCGGTTCGAAATGGAATATTTATAGGCTTGGCAATTGTGCTACTGGTGTTTTTTGGGAGCATGATCGCCGTGCTGATGATGCACGCGCCGCCTCTCTAAGCTGGCAGCGGTCTCTGACAGCCAAGCTCTTGCCAAGCTCGAATCTTCGGTTTTGAAATGCGCAACCTGGAAATCTGTACCACCTTACGACGGCGCTCGAAGGGTGCCGCTACAGAAATGCAGTCCGCAATCCGCAATCCGCAATCCGCAACCGCGAGACGCCTCCTGCTTTTCGATATCGACGGAACGTTGATTCATTCGGGAGGAGCGGGCGTCGAAGCATTGAAGCGCGCCTTCAAAGAGCGGTTCGGCATTGATGATGATCTGAGCGGCATCGAGATCGCAGGGATGACCGATTCGGGGATCGTGCTCAACATCTTGAACAAGCATCAAATTCCCGCAACTAACGAAAACGTGAGCGCGCTTCTCGATAGCTACGTCCATTTTCTTTCGCTGGAATTGCCGCGCCGGAAGGGCAAACTGCTCCCAGGGGTACTCAAGTTGCTCGAAAGACTCAAGTCACGGCCGCACGTGGTGCTTGCGCTTCTCACGGGAAACGTCTCTCGCGGAGCGCAGCTGAAACTTGAGCACTACGGCGTCTGGCATTTTTTTGAATTTGGCGCGTTTGCCGACGATCACCGGGATCGCAACCAGTTGGGTCGGTTCGCTCGCGCGCGCGCGAAAGAGAAACATGGCCGCGAGTTTGTTGCATCAGAAATAGACATCATTGGCGACACGCCGCGCGATATTGCCTGTGGCAAAGCGCTCGGAGCGCGCACGATCGCGGTGGCGACCGGCAGATGGAGCCGTGACGAACTTGCAAAACATCAGCCGGACGTCTTGATTGATGACCTTGCAGATGTGGAAAGCATTATCAATACGCTCGGATGGTGACCGATTGACGATTGGAGGGTGAAAATGAAAAAGAACGCTTCCCAGTCTGACCCGACGGCGCAACGAGATCGTTCCAATGTCCTGCCGCTCAAGGGCGAAATCGATCTGCACGTCTCGCCTTCTGTCACCGCGTCACTCAATCAGATGATCGAGAAAAAACCGGGACGTATGGTCGTGGATCTTTCCGACGTGACTTACATCGACAGCGCTGGTCTGGCGTCATTGATTGAAGCGATGCAAAAGGTCGAAGGTTACGGCGGCAAATTCGTGCTGGCTGGATTGCAGGAAACAGTGCGCTCGATCTTCGAAATCTCGCGACTCGATCAGGTATTTCAGATCTTCCCGGACGCCGATGCTGCGCTCAGGAACTGATCTGATCAGGCAAGTCCGTTGAGGACAGACGGATGTTACAGCCCGACGCGCATCAAAATCCCTAGCGTTTGCTGGACGTTCCTTGAAATATCGAACTGCGATGCCCGCTCGATATTCGCCGAGCGCGCTGCTAGTCGACGCGATGGATCGGACCAGAACCGAATCGCGTCATGCAAAGCAGCCAGATTGCTTGCGTCATCGACAATTGAGCCGTGAACGCCGTCTTCAATGATTTCGCCGAACCCGTTGTCTCGCGTAGTGATTACCGGCAATCCGCAGGCCAGCGCCTCCAAACAGGCATTGGAAAATGGATCGTAAATCGTTGGCAAAATGAAAATGTCCGCAGCCGCGAAAAGACGCATAACGTCTGCGACTTCGCCGAGAAACTGCACCGGTTCCTCATGCCAAAAGCGTAGGCGGGTCGTTTTGTAGACATTTTTATTTCCACGACCGGCAACGAGCAGACGCATTCTTCTGTCCTTGCAGAGCGCCATTGCCTGGATTGCAAAAAGCAACCCCTTACGTTCCCAACCGGAACCCGCAAACAGCAGTGCAATTTGGTCGGACTTTAATTTCAGACTCTCGCGCGTTTCCTCGCGAAGCTTGGGATCGAATCGGAATGAATCGAGCGGAACGCCGTTGCGAACAATATCAATGTTGTCCGCGGGATAACCGTAAAAATCGATGATCTCGGTCTTGACCATTTGTGAAGCAACAATCACGCGTGCGGCGTTGCGATTCGCAAAAAGGGATTCCTCCAACTGCAACAGATCTCGATGCTTACGGTTGAGAGCGCGCGCAAATTGTTTCAAAGGAAGCTCAAACTTTCTTCGGCGTGCGAGCCAGCCCCGGTGGACGCCGTCGCCGGCGCGATAAACGTCGCAGCTCCAGACGCGTTCGAGGCTGAACAAAATATCGAAGCCCAGCTGCGGCCGGATTTTTTCCAGCTCATCTGCGAATCCAATGACTGATTCTGCCCGCAGCCGCGTGACCGATCCAAAGGGCCATTGATCCTCCGGCCATTCATTTGAGGCGATAAGTTCGAGGTCGTTTCCCGCTTCGGCCACTCCGCGCGCCAGTCGCTTCAGGTACATTTCGGCACCACCGGTAGGAGAATAACCGCGCCGCACAAAAGCGATCCTGAATCTTTCCTTCATGTTGAGCCGAGTAGAGAGGCCTGTTCTGTTCCGCGCAGAGAAGGACACTTTACTTGCTGCACGTTCGCCAGAATACTTCTAACCCGATGCCGGGTGAAACCTTAAACGCTCCTGTGCCGGTACGGTCCGACGCCCCCAGGCCGCGTACGTTACCCACTTGCCTGCTCTATTCGATTTTCGCCCGAATAGGAGGGTCGGGCCTCGATACCGACGCATTTGAAACGTTGCGTGCATCGTATCGCGGAGGATTCCTCGGGAAGGCAATCGCTTACGACAACCGGCAGAAGGAGATTCCCGCTTCACGAATCCGTTCTCTACGCTGGCATCCAGTGCGCCTCATCTCATTTTTCGATCGGCCGTATTACTACGGCGCTAAGAAAAAGTATCTTGATTGGATCGCATCCCGGGAGGTGGCAACCGGGCGCTATGATTTGTTCCATAGTTGGTCGGGTGACTGTTTGCGGTCGCTGAAAGTAGCAAAACGACTCCGTATTCCTTCGGTTGTCGAAATTCCAACCTGGCATCGTGACGGCGGCAAAGAGAAAGTCGGGCGACCGAAACCTGCCCCACCAACGGCTAATACTTCGCGCTTTGAGAGGTGGAAAAACAGACTGTTGCTCCAGCGAAGGCGTTTCATACAAGAGTACGACCTTGCTGATCTCCTGCTGGTATTATCGGAAAAGGCAGCCCAAACCTTTCGCGTCCGCGGATTCCCGGAGGAAAAACTCTTTTACCTGCCTCGAGGGGTGGATGTCGAACGTTTCAGACCGGGGAAACGGCCACAAAAATTTCGCGCTATTTTTGCGGGCGCGCTGATCAAGCGCAAGGGCATTCAACACGTGCTGAAGGCATGGCACCGGCTGAATCTGCCTGATGCCGAGCTGTGGCTGGTCGGGTTCGTGCATGAAGAAGCGAAGCCTTATCTGAAGCAATTCTGGCGCGATAGCATTCGCGTTGTAGGATTTGTGCGTGACCCGGAGACTTATCTCAACCAGGGGACGGTGCACATTTTTCCGTCGCAATGGGAGGGGAGCGCCAAGGTCACCTACGAAGCGGCGGCCTGCGCGTTGCCTCAAATTACCACACGCGAGGCAGGCGATGTGGTGCATGATGGCGTCGAGGGAATCATTGTGAAGCCGGGAGATGTGAACGCAATCGCAGCGGCGCTTGAGCATTTGTACGGACATCCTGAAATCGTTGAACAAATGGGTGCCGCGGCGAGACAGCGTGTAGTTGAGAATTTCACATGGGACCATTTTCGAACACGACTACTGGACGCATACGAAACGGCGATGCGAATGGTGCGATGATGGTTTGTAGCGGCGGTCCGTGACCGCCGATTTTTGTTCGGCGCTCGTAGAGCGCCGCGACAGTTAAAACCCTGTGAAAATTCTTCTCCTCCAACTCAAGCGAATCGGCGACCTGATTTTGACGACGCCTGCCGTCGCAGCTTTGCGTCAAAGCTTCCCAGAAGCGCGACTGACGCTTGTCGTCTCCAGGGAATGTGCCGACGTGCTGCCAGCGATCTCAAATGTCGATCGCATTTTGATCGCCCGACGCAATCTGCGGGATCTCGGTCTGTTTTTCTCGATCGCAGGCAGGAGGTTTGATTATTGCGTCGACTTCACACGGAACGATCGCTCGGCGTCCCTGGCGCTTTTATCTGGCGCGCGCAGACGCGTGGTATCTTACCGGGTGCGTGAGCAATCGAAGACGCGCGCCCGTGCTTATACGGATTTCGTTAGCGTTCGTACTCGGGACATGCACACGATCGACTACAATCTGGCGTTACTTAAACCGCTAGGCGCGCGTGATGCTTCTACCATCCCGTATCTGGACCTGCCAGAAATAGCCTCCGAGAAGGCCGAAGCACTTCGACGCAGTTGGAAGATCACCAGGCCGTATGTGATTTTGCATCCCGGCTCAGCTCGCAAGGAGAAACTTTGGGATCCCGCCCGATGGGCAGAGGTAATTGAGTACTTTGGTCGAAACAACGGTATCGAACTTGTTCTGACCAGTGGACCGTCCGCGGACGAGCAAGCGCATATCGCTGCCATTAAGAGCAAGACGCAGCAACAAATCATCGACCTCTCAGGAAAGACAGATTTGCTCACACTCGCCGCGCTCATTGAGCAGGCGCGGCTTCTTGTGACTGTCGATTCCGCTCCCGTGCATCTGGCGGCTGCCACAAGTACGCCGCAAGTGATCCTTTTCGGACCTACTAACCCGTTTCATTGGCGACCCCGGGAAAGTCCGGCTGTCGTTTTACAAGGAGACTCAGTCGCGCCAGTAACGGAATTTTCACCGGTTCGCCCACGTATTGCGATGAGTCACATCTCGACGCAGGCAGTGATTGGTGCTATGGATTCGCTGCTGGCCACCCATTTGGCAACTCAACCTTCATGAGCGAGGGAAAAGCTACAAAAAAGAAACTCTCATTCTGGCAGACGTTTAAGGCAGCTTCCGGGCCGTACCGGCGGCTCTATAGCTACGTCAAGCCATACAGGGTTCGCTTTGTTGTCGGATTATTGTTGGGTCTTGCGTACAGCGGAGTCACTTCGCTTTTGCCGTTAGCGATTTCGCGGGTGACAAGTGTGATTTTCCACGGCGCTGTACCTAATGCTATGGCATTGCGCTCCAATCTTGGACTTCTGGATACAGGCCCAAAAATCAATTCGATCGTGCTGATCTGCCTTTCCATTCCGGCGATCATGATCGTGCGCAGTCTCTGCTCGTACGGAAACACCTATTGCATGCAATGGGTGAGCAACAAGGTGGTCACCGATATTCGCGGCCAACTTTTCAACAAGATGGTACGCCTTTCGATGGACTTCTTTAACAAGATGCGATCGGGCTTGTTGATCTCGCGCATTACCAACGAAACCCGTATAGTCCAAATGGCTTTAACCAGCGTTAGCAGCGATATTTTCAAGCAGCCGATCACAATTATCGGCGCAATCACTGTTCTGCTCCTGATGGATTGGAAATTCACGGTAGTCACACTGATTCTTTTCCCGATCTGTTTGCTGCCGCTCCGCATCTATGGACGTCGCGCGCGAAAGGCGCTGCGAGGTCAGTTTGAAGGCTTGGGCGAAATGGTCGTGACCATGCAGGAAACTTTTGCTGGCATTCGGGTCATCAAGTCCTTTGCGCGCGAAGCGCATCAGGAAAAGGCATTCAGGCGAAATAACCAACTGCAGTTCTCGCAAATGATGCGCATCATCAGATCGATGGAAGCGGTTGGACCGCTGGTCGAAACGATCGCTGCCCTCGGAATCGGGTTGGCGTTACTTTATGTTTACGCTGCGAACCTGAGCGCGGGGCGCTTCTTTGGATTGATTTCAGGAATTTTCATTCTCTACGATCCGATCAAAACGCTCAGCAAGGTTCAACTCGTGATGCAGCAATCCATTGCCGCGACCTCCGCGATTTTCGCGGTTCTTGATTCCGACCCGACCGTGCGAGATGCGCCAGATGCCGCGGAGCTCACCTCCGCAACAGGCCGGATCGATTTTCAAAACGTGACGTTCCGCTATCCCAATACCGTTACCGCCGCGGTCAGCAATCTGAACCTCTGCATCGAACCAGGCAAAACCTACGCGTTGGTCGGCGCCAGCGGTGCGGGCAAAAGCACGATTTTGTCGTTAATCCTGCGCTTGTACGATCCCACCTCGGGCGCTGTGAAGATCGACGGCGGCGACCTACGCTCAGTGACGCAACAATCGTTGCGCGAACAGATGGGTCTCGTCAGTCAGGAGACGTTTTTGTTTCATGATACGATCTTCACCAACATCCAATTCGGCCGGTTGGACGCGACACCGGAGGAAATCTACGAAGCCGCGAAGGCTGCGTATGCGCACGAATTCATTATGGCCCAGCCAAAAGGGTACGAAACCATAATCGGCGACAAAGGATGTCTTCTCTCTGGCGGACAACAGCAACGCCTGGCGATTGCTCGAGCCATCCTAAAAAACGCGCCGATTCTTTTACTCGACGAAGCGACGTCGTCACTCGATTCTGAATCGGAACAGCAAATTCAAAAGGCTCTGGCCAAACTGGCCGCTGGACGCACCGTAATCGCCATTGCCCATCGTCTCTCCACAATCTTGTCTGCCGATCAAATCATTGTGATGGATTCCGGCTGGATCAAGGAGCTGGGAACGCACGCGGAGCTGCTCGAAAAATCGGGCTACTACCGACGTTTATACGATCACCAATTCAATCGCATTCAGGAAGAACCCGAAGCCGAAGCAGGTATTCTCGTTGAAGAACTTGTGTAGCGGCCAGGAAAGCAACGGCCATAGCTTCTCGCCATGCCCTTTAATATCGACCTGCACACGCATTCTTTTTTTTCCGGAGACGGTATTTCCAGCCCGGAAGACTTGATCGCGGGTGCGCGCGCGAAGGGTTTGAACGGCATCGCTATCACGGATCACAACACGTGCGATGCTGTGAATTACATGCTCCAGAAGGGCCTGATGCGGCTGGACGGGTTGCCAGTAGATGATTTTCTCGTCCTGCCGGGAGTCGAGGTGACCACTGCCGACGGTCATCTTCTTTGTATCGGCGCTGAGCTGCCCTATTTGAAAGGGAAACCGGCGCGGGAAGTCTGTGACATCATTCATGAACGCGGCGGTCTCGCCATTCCTCCACATCCATACGATTTGTTCCGTGCCGGAATCCGTTTTTCTACTCTGGAAACGCTCCCGGTGGATGCGATTGAGGTTTTCAACGCGGCGACCACGCTCCGGCGCTACAACCGTTACGCGTTCAAGTACGCGCAGATTCGCGGTTTGCCTATGACTGCAGCCAGTGACGCGCATCATGCCGCCGCCGTTGGCACGGCTTACACAATCGTCAACACCGATGATTTCTCGGTTAAAGGAATTCTGGCGCAGATTTTAAAGAGCAACGAATTGAATCAAAAATATCAGACGCCGCGCGACAGCCTTCGCAAAACCTGGAACAACTGGTTGCGACTACGCCGCCGAAAGAAAATTCCAGAACTCGCAGCAAAAGACCGCAGCCACAACGGCCACTGACCGCTGACTTCACTGACTTCCAATGCCTGCCTACGTCATTGTTGAAATCGACATTCACGATCCAGCCGGCTACGAGGAATACAAAAAGCTCGCCGGCGCGACCGTGGAGAAGTACGGCGGGAAATACATCGTCCGCGGCGGCAGAACCGAAGTGCTTGAGGGCGGGTGGAGACCGAAGCGCATCGTGGTTCTTCAATTCGAATCAGCCGACCGCGCCAAAGAGTGGCTGAATTGCGAGGAATACCGCGAACCGCGCAAAATGCGGCACCGGACGGCTAAGACAAACATGATCCTCGTCGAGGGGATGTAATTGTCGGCTGGGTTTCTTCGGGTCTCAGCACTGGCACTACCACACCGGCTTTTAGTTCGTGCTGGTTCAGGACGCATCCGCGGTACCTATCAGGAAAACCTTGCTTCCAGACGTAATGTCCTGAGTTGACGAGACCGCTGGTCGCGCCGCCTAAAGCGACTGCAAAAAAATTTGAACAGCATACATCCAGGGGTTGTCACAGATTCGAATATTTAACCTTGTTAAATACTTTCTAGGATGCTACAACGCGTGATCGAGACGGCATCGACGAATACCATTTACAGGACGTTGTCGATTTATTCCCCCCAAGAGTTTGATGAAAAAGAGTTATATGGCTGCTGAAGATAGCGATACGGGAATTAAGATTTACCTGCGCGAGATCGGGCAAATCCCGCTTTTGACTCCAGAGCAGGAGATCGAGTTGGCCGCGAAGATTAAGAAGGGCGATCGCGAGGCGCGAGCCCTGATGATCCGGTCCAATCTGCGCCTCGTCGTGAAGATCGCACATGACTACGCGAATCTTGGTTTGCCGCTTCTGGACCTGATTTCCGAAGGCAACATCGGTTTGATGAAAGCTGTGGAACGTTTCGATCCTGCCAAAGGCGGAAAGCTCAGCACCTATGCCGCATGGTGGATCAAGCAATCCATCAAGCGCGCGCTGGCCAACCAGAGTAAGACGATCCGTCTGCCCGTGCATTTGGTGGACAAGATCTCAAAAATGCGCCGGGTTTCGCTGCAAATGAGTGAGGAACTGGGCCGCGAGCCAACCGACGACGAACTCGGTGATGAGATCGGGATCGCAAGCGGAAAAGTCTCGCAACTGAAGACCGTATCGATCCGCCCGGCTTCGCTTGATGCGCCGATCAGCGATGATGATTCTACTGAGTTCGGTGAAATCGTCGGCGACGAGGACGCTCAAACGCCGTTTGAATTACTGCGCGACAAAAATCTCCGCAATGAGGTCGGCGGTTTGCTGGATGTGTTGGACGATCGCGAGAAGAAGATCATTTTCCAGCGCTTCGGTCTGGATGGCGGGAAGCCAAAGACTCTTGAAGAAGTCGGCAAGAAATTCGGCGTTACGCGGGAGCGCATTCGCCAGTTGCAGAACATTGCGCTCTCGAAACTTCGCCGCGCTCTGAGTAAGAAGGAGCGACCGGTGGACGTCGAATTGCCGGTTGAAGCGTAAGGCTCTAGCCGCTTCCCCGATTCTACTGGCACGGCTGTGCCGCTCACAGGCGGGTGCAACTATTTCACTACGCGTAATTGAATGGAATCGATCATTGCGCGCCCCATGCGCACATCGCTGACGATCACCATGCGGTTGCCGGGCGCAGCGAGCTTTTTCGTGCGCAAGAATTTTTCGGCTGACGCAATGGTTACGTCGGGATCTCCGGTAAAATTGATGCGAACTGGAAATGTTCCCCAATAAAGCGCGAGCTGCCGATAAACCTGTTCGTTTGGAGTGAACGCAAAGATAGGTGCCCGGTGTGGCCGTAGATTCGATGCGTAGCGCGCCATCCTCCCGTACAAGGTAAAGACGATCAGTTTCGAATCCTCCAGCGAGTTCGCCAGCGCGACGGCCGAAGCAACCGTCTTTTGTCGAACGTTTTCCAGCAGGGCATCTTTCGCATAGCCTGCGCCGCCGCTGCGCTCGATACGCGTGGCCACGCGATTCAGGACCTCGACACAGTCCACCGGATAGCGGCCGAGCGTGGTTTCAGCGCTTAGCATGAGAGCATCCGCTTGTTCGAAAACCGCGTTCGCCACGTCGGTAACCTCTGCGCGGGTGGGAAGTCGATTCGTGATCATCGATTCGAGCAATTGCGTTGCGACCACAACCGGTTTGCCAAGGCGAATACATTTCTTGACAATCCGTCGCTGAATAATTGGCAGTTCCTCCATTGGGCATTCAATGCCCAAATCGCCGCGCGCGACCATGATCACATCAGCACCTTCGATCATTTTGTCGATTGATCGCACCGCCAATTGACCCTCAATCTTCGCGACGATCTGCGCATTACTCTTCTTGCTGGACAGCAATCGTCGCAGTTGTTCGATGTCGTCTTTCTCCCGCACAAAACTTAACGCCACAAAATCGACGCCCATCTCTGCGCCAAGCCCAACATCTGCAATATCCTTTTTGGTAAGCGGCGGCAGATTCACGTGAACACGAGGGAGATTGATGTGACGCCGCGAGCCGAGTACTGCCGGTGTCAGCACTTTGGTCCGGACTCGATCTTTCGCCTTGTCCATCACGACCAATTTGATCAAGCCGTTATCGACCAAAATCTTGTCCCCGACCGCCACGTCTTTAACGAATCCGGGGTAATTCACGTCCACGGAATATGGCTCTTTGCGTTTTGCGCCACGCACGGTGAACTCCAGAACGTCCCCCGGCTTGAGATGCAGATCGGTCTCGACGTCACCGGTGCGAATGGCTGGCCCCTGTGTATCGAGTAGAACGGCAACCGGCCGGCCTGCTGCCTGGGCGAGCCTGCGGATTCTCGGCACAATCTCACGGACCCATTCATGGGTGGCGTGACTCATGTTAAGCCGGAAAACATCGGTGCCTTTCTGGAGTAGCTGTCGCAGGGCCTCCGTCTTTTCTGTCGCCGGACCGAGCGTGCAAATGATTTTGGTCTTCCGCATCGAGTGAAAGGATTCAGTTTGTGGCGGCAAAAGCCAAGTCGCATTTGAGCGTTAGTACGTTGTGGCAGAGCGGGAAATTGCCTTTCCTGGCTGCGATGTACACAAAATGCGGCACGCCTTAGGAAGCGTGCCGCGTCGCAGCGCTGGCGTTTTCTTTATTTCAGCTTGCCTTGGGTCTGCTTGGCAAGATCAAGATGTTCCTGCACCACCTTTGCCGTGTCGTCCGCAAACTTTTTCACGTCGGGATCGCTCCCGCTGTTTGCTTCCTCCTTGAATTCGGCCAGGTCCTTTTCGTGGTCCTGAACCATCGCATCGATGTAAGCCTTATCGGAGCTCCAGCTTACCGTTGGCTCTTTTGCCGGCAATTTTACGTTCTTTTGCGCCGCGATCTTTTTTAACTCGTCATTGGCTTTGCCGTGGTCCTCGACCATCCGTTTGCCGAATGACTTAACATCGTCGCTTTGCCCCTTCTGTTCAGCCACTTTTCCCATCGCGACTTCCATCATTCCGCCCTTGGCGGCTTTTTTCATGAACATCTTATCTTTTGCAGTGACGGAGGAGCTCTTGCCGGCTGGAGTCTCTTCTGCTCTGGCCACTCCCGCCAGGCTGAATGCCGCGATTATCAAAGAAAGAATGCAAAACTGTGAAACAACTGTGATTTTAGTTTTCATGGCTTTTTTACGGTTGAAAGAGGCCGGGAAACCCCGGCAGTTAAGAATCGCAAACCGGTGCCTGCTTGGACGCTGACGAATTGCGATTGGCTTCACCAAATGACGCTCAGGCTCCGGAGATGTTCCGCGCGTACGAGCTCTCCACACGTCTCGCCACGTCCTTGTAGCCGTAATCAACTTCATAAATCTGCTTCATACAGGCCAGCGACTTTTCCGGTTCGCCCATCCGCTCGTAAACAAGGCCGAGATTGTACACCATCTCTTTCTTCATAGCGTCCATTGATAACATTTCCTTCGAGCCTTCCTCGAGTTGTTTGACCGCAAGATCCAGCATCTCAAGTTCGCCATAGCAGCGACCGAGGAGGTTTATCGCTTTCAAACGCGCATGCGGATTTTGCCGTGCGCGCTGCAACTCCGGCACTGCCTCGCGAAAATGCCCGGCATTGAAAAGGTTTTCACCCAGTTCAAATCGCAGCTGGAGATCGGTGGGATTCCGTGCGACGCGCTGCCGCGCATCGGCGATAACGATTTCTGCGCGTTTTCCTTTGGCGACCTTGAGTTGCTCAGACCGTTCCGGATACAATTCATTTGCTGCGTCGTGCGTCGAAAGAAACTCCTCATGCGCAGCAATCTCCCGTTCGAGACACTTGATCTTCAAATCGGAAGCCTTTCGAACCAAGCCGGCGTCCGCGCCTTTTGTCAGATCTGCGGCGTACTCATACCAGCCAATTGCTGCCTTGAAATCCTCCTTTTGCTCGTTCAACACGCCCAGGCGTCGGGCGAGATCGACGTTTGCGGGTTCCGCTTTGTGCCGCGCATACGTTTCGGCAATTTGTTGATCGAGCGATTCCCCCGTCAATCGCATCCGGCTTTGTTGCTCGAGAGAGACTGCTACCTCTTTGTCTTTGATTAGATCCCGATAACTTTCAGCCTGCGTCCATCCGCCTCTTTTCATGGACGAATGGGCTGATGCGTCTTTGCCAAGACGGAGCGCTTCAGCATCGAGCGGATTTATCGCCGTGATCTGATTATAGATTTCGACCTCCTGGTCATGGTCTCCAAGCTGTCGATACAAGCGGCCGAGCTCGTGCAGCACCTTGACGTCGCGGGGATTTTCTTCCAGCAGCGTCCGCAGCGAGAACACACCAATTTCCGGCCAACCCGCGGCTAGCGCAGCTTCCTTCAAAACCAGATTTGCCTGGCGATTGTAAGGCTCCTTTTCCAAGACCGTCTCCAGCGTTTCGATCGCGCGTTTCGGGTCCTTTTTGATTTCTCGCTGCGCCTTCATGACGGCGATCGGTGCAGTTGAGATATTGAAAAAGCCCTTCTTTGCCAATTTGCTTCTTGTTACCTCGGTACGCCGCAGCAATTGACGGCCTGTGAGAAACTGTGGCTCTTGCTTGAGAATCTCTTGCAAGAGTGAAATTGCGTAACCGAAGTTGCGCAATTCGATCGCGGTCACCGCCTTGAGCCAAAGACTGCGCTGTGTTTCGCTTAGTTCTTTCTCCGCTTTAACCGCCATCGCGGTGACTATAATTCATCACCGATGCCAGTCACCCTGAATTGGCAGATTCAATCACGGCGGGTTGTGGACTTGTTTTGAAACCTAGGACAGTTACTGCGTCGGGCGTTGAGCGTTAGTTGTTCGGAGATTAGTGCGCCGCCCGGCGTGCGAGCTCATAGCAAGTCCAGCTGAGGCTTATCAACTCTTGCTGCGGCCTTTCTTTTGTGTCGAGGTTTACCGGTGGGCAATGGTGTTTCGATTTTGCCATCTGGTTTTTCCAGGTGCGCGAGAATGTCTTTCGCCCTGTCGAGAATTTCTTTCGGCAATCCGGCCAGGCGCGCCACCTGGATGCCGTAGCTTTTGTCCGCGCCGCCCGGAACGATTTTGCGCAAAAAAATAATCTGGTCGTTCCATTCGCGCACTGCGACATTGAAATTGCACACGCCCTTGCGTTCTTGAGCAAGCTTGGTGAGTTCGTGATAGTGCGTCGCGAAGAACGTTCGCGCTTTGATCTTGTCGTGCAGAAACTCCGCGACACTCCACGCTATGGAGAGGCCATCGAAGGTGGATGTGCCGCGGCCAATCTCATCCAAGATCACCAGGCTGCGTTCGGTTGCGTTGTTGACGATGTTCGAGGTTTCGTTCATCTCGACCATGAATGTTGATTGTCCGCGCGCGAGATCGTCGCTTGCGCCGACGCGCGTGAAGATCCGATCGACGAGACCAATCTCTGCATTCTCCGCCGGGACGAAGCTGCCTATCTGCGCCATCAGCACAATCAGCGCCACCTGGCGGATGTACGTTGATTTTCCGGCCATGTTCGGTCCCGTGATGATGGCGAGCCGCAGATTTTCGCCGTCGAGCGACGTATCGTTCGGCACGAATTTCTCTTCTACCAGAGTTTGATCCAAGACGGGATGCCGGCCATCCTTGATGGTGAGCCGCAGGGTTTCGTTTAATGTCGGCCGACAATAACGGAAGAGACGCGCGGTTTCCGTCAGCGCGCAGATAACGTCGAGAACGGCGATTGTCTCCGCCGTTCGCTGGATCGGACCGAGCTCAAGCAAGGTCTCGTCGCGCAATTTTTGAAAGATCTGGTATTCGAGTTGGCGAGCGCGTTCGTCTGCCCCGAGAATTTTGGCCTCCATTTCCTTGAGCTCGGGGGTAACGAAGCGTTCACCGCCGACGGTCGTTTGCTTGCGCGTGTAATGCGCAGGCACATTCGCAAGATTGGATTTTGTCACTTCAATGAAGTAGCCGAAGACGGAGTTATAACGCACTTTGAGCGACTTGATTCCGGTGGCCGCAATCTCGCGCTCCTGCAATTGGCTGATCCAATTTTTCCCGTCGCGCGATGATCTCCGAAGCTCGTCTAGATCGGTATCGTATGCGTCACGGAAGATTCCGCCTTCTTTCAGCGTCAGCGGCGGATCCTCAACAAGCGCCTTCTCCAGCTTCTCCGCCAGCTCCGGCATTTCGTGGATATTCGTTTGCAATTCAACTGGTAGGGCGAGCTCTCCGAGCGCGCCGTTTGGTTCAGTAACACTTGGCGGGCCCGGCGGTCGCGTCCTACCAAATTCAATCCGCTCAATTAGCTTTTGTAGTTCGCCTTTCAACTTCGGGATTTGCTGAAGCGACGTTTTCAGCGCGACCAGATCGCGCGCATTGCCTGAAGCCTGGCTCAAACGTCCGATAGCGCGTTGGATGTCGCGAATTGATTTCAACTCACCGCGAATAGCCGCAAGCAGATCCGGTTCCTGCAATAAATCGGCGATCATCTGGTGGCGACGTTGCAGCTCGATGAGATTGCGCAGCGGTTGCAAAATCCACGCACGCAATTTGCGTCCGCCCATCGGTGTCGCCGTTCGATCAAGTACTGCGAGCAGGGTCGTGTCATGCAGCCTGCGTGACTCCACCAGTTCGAGATTCGTCTGTGTGGCAGCGTCGAGCAGGACGTAGTCCGCAGGTGCATCGCTGCGCAACGAGGTGAGGTGTTCGATCTTTCGTCGAAGCTGATGTTTCAGGTAATGAACGATCGCGCCTGCAGCCGCTGTTGCCTGGCGCATTTGCGCGCAGCCAAATCCGTCGAGCGATTTGGTTTTAAAATGCTCGCACAAAGTAAAGACTGCTTGTTCCGGCAGAAACGCGTAGCTGTCGTAAGGAAGCGCTTTCGGAACGTCCTTGAACTGCTCCGTTTGTTCATCGCTCACGAGAAGTTCCGAAGGGGAAACGCGCGCTATTCCATCGAGCAGTGATTGCCGGTCCTCCAATTGGGTTATGCGAAACTCGCCTGTGCTAAGGTCGGCATAGGCAAAGCCGAACACACCGGCATTAGCATGGACAGCGCCGAGATAATTCGCACGCTTTGCCTCGAGCAAGTCGAGGTCACTTACAGTCCCCGCGCTGACGATCTGAGTGATATCGCGTGAAACAATCTTCCCAGGTTGCGGCTCGCTCATCTGATCGCAGATCGCCACGCGACGCCCTGCCTTGATCAGCTTTGCGATATAGGTTTGCGCGGCGTGATACGGTACGCCGCACATGGGCACGCCGTTTCGCTTGGTCAATGCCACGTTGAGCAACCCGGATGCTTCCTTCGCATCTTCAAAAAAGAGCTCATAAAAATCGCCCAGGCGAAAGAGCAGGAGCGTGTCAGCCGGAATACCAGCCCGCAGGCGGCGGTATTGCTGCATCATTGGAGTAAGAGCGTCCCGCATTATTTGAGAATTAAATCACGCGGTGCGAATTGCGAGGTTGGAATATAACCGGGCGAAAATTTGTTTGTAGCCTGACGGTGTTTCGCATCCAATTCAGGCGCAACTTTGATGAATGTCTTCGTACGTCCGTTCAGCGGCCGATTGTTTGCATTGGGCGTTCTTGTTGTTCCTCCAGCTCTTCTGGCGGTCACGCTTGTGCAGAAGGATCCGCCGGTTCGCCCTGCCGATGCAGACTCGCCGACGGCGATCTGGGACATTGACTTAAAGTTGGCGAACGCTTTGCCGAGAAACTTTCGCACGACTGACGATCCGCTGAAGGCGAACAAAGGTGAAACACCTGCGACAACTGGATTGAGCGATCTCCGCGCGTCGGGCAGCGGCGAGTTTACTCCTGAAGGTTTAAGACTTTTGCTGGCCCGAACTCGCGGCCCGGTCGCCGTCTTCGATTTGCGGCAGGAAACGCACATTTTTGTCAACGACCTCCCTGTTAGCTGGTATGCGTCACGCGACTGGGCCAACGTTGGGCGAAGTCAGTCGGCCATTGTGGCGGGCGAAGCCGCGCGTGTTCAGTCGCTCAAGCCCGGAAGCGAAATCGCCGTTCGACCCGGCCATCCCGTCAAACACGGCAGCGCCAATTCTGTTACGCCAGAACAGGTCACTGTCGAACGGGCAAGCACCGAACAGAATATCGTGGAAAACGCCGGCGAGCATTATGTGCGCATCACTGTGACCGATCATACGCGCCCGCTCGATGACGAGGTGGACCGATTTATTCTCGCTGTCCGTGCGCTGCCGGACGGCGCATGGGCGCATTTCCATTGTGAAGCGGGTCTGGGACGCACTACCACGTTCATGGTGCTTTACGACATGCTGCGAAACGCGAATCGCGTGTCGCTGGAGGACATTGTCGGCCGTCAGAAGATTTTGAGTAATGGCTATGATGTGCTTCAACCGGATGAACCCGGCAACTGGAAGGCGCCTTACGCGGCAGACCGCGCCGCGTTTGTCCGCGCATTTTACGATTATGCTCGCGCTAATCCTAACGGCCGACCGAATCTTTGGAGTGAATGGGGTTCAAGTCCGGGGCGCAGTGACACCGGGTGTTTTGTTGCGCTTCGAGGAGAAAAGTCTTGACGCAGCGACGAGCAGTAGCTGGAATAATCTGCATGAAATCTCCGATTTTTAGCATCAGAGCAGTTGCGGCGACTGCAGCATTCGTTCTTTCGGTGGCCACGGCTGCCGCGGTGACGACTGACGTCATTTTTAGCTTTGAGGAGGATGAGGGCGAATACGCCGACACGGATTTGGAGACTGACGGCGCCGGTAACATTTATGGCACGACCGTTCTCGGAGGAGACCACGCAAGTGGCACAGTTTTTCAGCTCAGCCCCACATCTAATGGCTGGATGCACACGGTCCTCTACAGCTTCACAGGCGGGGCCGATGGCGGCGAGCCGTATAAAGGAGTCACATTAGATGCCGCAGGTAATTTGTACGGTACGGCAGTTACAGGCGGGTCGGGTAGCTGTGAAGGCGGCTGCGGTGTGGTTTACAAGCTGACGAAGTCCGGCGGGACTTGGACCCAGGAACTAATCCATGCGTTCACCGGCGGGGACGATGGCTCTGGACCCGGCGCAAGAGTCACAGTTGATCGGGGCGGGAACATCTATGGAATGACGCCAACTGGTGGCACCTCTGGCATCGGCACGATTTACAAAATCCGTCCGGTAGCTGGAGGCTGGGACTTCAGGGTGATTCACACTTTTACAGGTGGCGACGATGGAGGAAGCGGCTCGGCTGGAAGAATGGTTTTGCGCCGCGGTCGCTTGTATGGCGCGGCCACCACCGGAGGCGCCCATGGTAGCGGAGTGATTTTCGAGCTCAGGCCAACGGCCGTTGGAGAGTGGGATTTCAACCCGATTTATCCATTCAAGGGCCAACCTGACGGGAGTTTTCCCTATGGCGCGCTGCTCTTCGTTGGCTCAAATAAAATCTACGGAACGACCTACTACGGTGGCGACAATGGTATTGGCGCGGTTTACGAGCTGTCTCAGCGACGTCTCGGCCAATGGGATGAGAGAGTAATTTATAGCTTCCAAAATGGAACAGACGGCAACAGTCCCATCAGCAACCTTGTTCGTGATGCCGCCGGCAATCTCTATGGAACAACGAGTGAAGGTGGTTCCGGTAGCGGCACCATCTTTAAGCTAACTCCCATCGGCGGCGGTCAGTGGACCGAAAGTGTTGTTCATCCCTTCGCGGGCCCGCCCGATGGCGCGTTTGCCTATAACGGGATGGTCGTTGATCGGTCTGGAAATTTTTACGGCGCTACCGTGCATGGCGGCGATAACGACGACGGTTCCGTCTATCAGTTCACGCCTTGAGCGCGCGAAGGGGGGTAGACAGCCGTTTTACCTGATCCAAATGGAGGCGAGGGGAGTTGAACCCCTGTCCTCGTCGCCATCCGCGCAGCCATCTACATGTTTATCCGACGATAAAGTCTGAGGAGCCAAGCCATGCGCCGGCACACTGCCGACTCCCGAGCGTCCACGAAATCGATTCACAAACCGGCGCGGTCGCTCCGCCGATTTGTTAGCCTGCTGTCCACGTTTGGCGCTGTAGCAGGCGTCCAGCGTCAAACGTCGCGGTCAATTAAGCCGCGAGAGCGAGACCTTCGTTGTCTGCGTTTATTTTTTTGGTCCGGTTTTTAACGAGGCCAACGAACCATCCTCGACATGCCGCCTGCGCTTCCAACGATGAGTCGAAGCC
>WNFY01000187.1_pt1 | contig 67872 bp, 55 predicted proteins | sample 5400091 | NCBI WGS metagenome assembly WNFY01 (sample SAMN13153364, study PRJNA577476) | soil metagenome | isolation source: 60 cm soil or saprolite under grassland replicate 1 | place: USA:California | collected 2016-06-15
AAGGGGACTGAATACCAGACAGGAAACCACGTCTCTCGGGAAAACTCCTGCCAGATCCTCCCTGGCAGGGGTCCCTTTCTCCCGAAGATATAACAAATTGCTCTGTGAGTGGTTTTTACAGTGATCCTAGTCCTCCCTCTTGCTGACCAGTCGCTCGCTCAGGCTGAACGAGCCGCGGCGCGGGTCAATCAATTAATTGGGCGGCAGGTTGCGCATGCTGTTCAGGTAGAAGTACAGAATGAAGATGCAGTAGTCTCGATACTCACTGACGCCGCTATCGAGGTTCTTATATCTGGTGTGCCTTATTTCTATAATTTAGGGCTGACTCGCGCTGCTCTTCGTGCTCATGCTAGCATGTGTGATTTTGGTGGCAACTATGAACTTGTCGATTTCCCACAACCTTTTGGAAAACTTGAAGCTTTCACTACTGCCGGGGGTACCAGTACCATGCCCTGGACCTATGCAGGCACATTACGTACTTTGCAAAATAAGACCTTGCGCTGGCCAAGGCATTATGCGCAATGGAAAGCTTTCAACGATGCAGGGCTGATTAGCCTGGATCCAGTGCAGGTGGACGGTACTTCTGTAATACCACGTCATCTACTGCATGCCGTTTTAGAGCCGCAAATACTTGCTCGTCCTGGCGAGCAAGATATGGTCATCATTCGTATTATTGCGCGAGGGCTAAAGGATGGCCAGGAACAAGAAGTAGTTGTTGATCTCTTCGATTACTACGATGAGGCTACTGGCTTTACTGCTATGGAGCGCACGACTGGATGGCATGCTCCTATTATGGCTGGCTTTATGGCACGCCGCCAAACTCCGTTAGGGGGAGTTCCGGTTGAATTAGCTGTTCCCGGTCGGGTGTTCGTTGAAGAGTTTCGTAAACGTGGTTTTGATTTGCGCGTGTCCTTGTAGGGTGTAATGAATTGCGCCCCCATAGGCATTACGTGAAGGAAAAGCCCATCAGCATCCGTAGGGACGAGGGCGACTGGGTGGAGGCTGGGAGGGCCTTCATGGTCGCCCGAGGGTGGGTATGCGGCCCTCGTCCCTACGGATCGCTCGGCCTTCTGCCTGCCTCCAGGGCCTCTCCATACCTGAACTTCATGCCTATGGAGGCGCAATTCATTGCTCCCTTTCACCTCTCGTGGGCGTCGTAGTTATCTTGTGTAATATCGTGTATTTGATTATACTCTAGACATAACTTTTGACCTATTACTTGTAGAAATATCTTGCTGCGAGCGATCCTTTCGAAGAGGCAAGATGACTAATCAGCCTCCCTGGCTGATTTATTTTCTATTCCGAGGTTATTACACATGACTACGATGGCACGTTCCGAGTCCCTCTTCCTTTCAACTCTTCCTGGCAAGTACTATTATGACCCCCAGATCTATGAGCAAGAGCAAGAAAAAATCTTCTCTCGTATGTGGGTTTGCATTGGTCGTGCTGAAACGATAACTCCTAAGCCGGGAGCATATTGGGTCGTCACAATTGGGCATGAAAGTGTGATCGTAGTTCGTAATCGGGCTGGTGTACTTCAAGCATTTCTCAATGTCTGCAGGCATAGAGGCGCTCGCCTTTGCTCCGAAGCTACTGGACAGCTTAAAGGTTCAATCCAGTGTCGTTATCATGCATGGACGTATGGACTCGATGGGCGTTTGATCGGTGCGCCAAATATCATGAGTGACGAGAAGTTCGACCGTACTGCTTTTGGGCTGCTGCCGGTAGCATTGGATATCTGGGAAGGATTTATCTGGCTGAACCTATCTGATAATCCACCTCCTGCAGCCTCTCAGCTTAACCCGATGATTATTCAACGCTTTGGCAGCTATGAACGGTTCAGTCGTTGGGGAGTTGGAGAGTTGAAGATCGGCAGGTCGATTTCGTATGAGATTCAGGCGAACTGGAAGTTGCTACTTGAAAACTTTATGGAGTGTTACCATTGCGGCCCAATGCATCCTGAGCTTTGTGACTTACTTCCTGGTTTCCGTTCGGGTAAGACTTATGCTAATGGCGATGCAGCAACATATGCCAGGGATGTAGAAGCGTTTACTATGACAGGTAAAGCTAGTCGTCCACACCTTAAAGGGTTACAGCCCGAAGATTTACGGCTTTACTATGGTGAGGTGTTACTCCCCAATATACTGATTAATCTGCTTGACGATCATGTCGTTATCCACACTATCTGGCCAGAAGGGCCTGATCGATCTCGTGTTGTCTGTGACTGGCTCTTTGATCCTGATGTTATGGCTTTGCCAGGTTTTGATCCGATGGATGCTGTTGAACTTTTTGATATCGTCAATAAGCAGGATTGGGAGGTCTGCGAATTGACCCAACTAAGCATGGCTTCCCGGGCTTTCAGGTCGGGTGGGGTGTATGTGCCGTCTGAATGGCACATTCGCGAGTTTGCTGATTTCATCTTAGAAAAGCTTGATCAGCCTGAAGAACTTTTATAGTATTGCTGGCATTCACTTATCACTTGCCGCCTGTGGCGGCGAAAATAAATTGGAGTTTTTCGGGGACACCCCGAACCCCGGCAAAGGACTGCGCCCTCTGCACTCCTGTTTAATTCTTTGCGTGTGGTGACAAAAGGAGTTTTTCGAAAGAACTCCGAGCCCCGGCAAAGGACTGCGTCCTCTGCACTCCTGTACGTAATATTATTTGAACAAGAGCGCCAGGTGCTCCCGCAAGAAGGCCTGGTCTGACTCGTAGGGGACCAATTCTATTGCTTCCTCAGGCCTGAACCAGCCAACTTCAGTGAATAAGAGATCTGTAGGATTAGGAGATTGCTTGTTGTTCAAAGCATAGGCCAGGAAGAAATGGATTGTCTTCTGCACTTGATCGCCATTGCTCTTGACCGACTCGCGTAAGATTGTGCCAAGGTGCTTGATCAATTGCACATTGTCTAATCCTGCCTCTTCGTAGATCTCGCGTAGAGCGGCTTCTTCGATTGATTCACCTGCTTCGACATGACCTTTCGGTAAAACCCAGGTTTTGTCGGTTCTTTGATGTTGTGCTAGTGCGATCTTAAGTTCACCTTCGATTTCACGCAAGATGATAGCGCCTGCCGATGTGGCTGTGCTGACAACCATTTCTAACCTCCTTGTGGGATAGATAGTTGAGGGCCGTTACTAAGTCTTTCCCCTCCCCCCACACTCCTAATAAGGAGGAAAAGTGGGAATCTGCTGTTGCATCCCCCGGATGCGCATGCCCCACACCCCAGCAAAGGGCTGCTGCCCTCTGCACTCCCGCTGTTGATAGACATTATAACCCTTTAAATAGGGAAAGAAAAGAGAGATGCCCCTTTTCTTTCCCTATTTTCCCACAGGAGGTTAAAAATTGCCACTAATTCAGGTATTGGTATGCGGGGAGTGTCAGAAACTCAACAAACTGGTCGTCTGTAATGATTATGTCGAATATCTGAGCGGCAGTTTGGAATTTACGCCTGGCGAATTGCTGTTCGCCGACAGCCGACCTGATTTTCTCAAGTTCATCGCGGGCCAGTTCCTTGTACAATTCGATAGTGACCTTTCTTCCGTCATCCAAGATGCCTTTAGGATTATGAATCCACTCCCAGATTTGAGCTCTTGAAATTTCGACGGTGGCGGCATCTTCCATCAGATTATTAATTGGCACACATCCAGAGCCACGTAGCCAGGACTCGAGATACTGTAAGCTTACGCTGATATTGTTTCGTAGCCCGGCTTCGGTAATCGTACCTTCAGGTATCTTCAACAGATCAGCAGCCGTCACATGTACATCTTCGCGTTTCCTGTCTATCTGGTTTGGGCCTTTCATGACTGCATCGAATTCTTCCATTGCAATAGCAACCAGTCCGGGGTGAGCTACCCATGTTCCATCGTGACCATCAGTAGCTTCACGTTTTTTATCAGCGCGAACGCGAGCAAGCGCTTCTTCATTGGCCTTTGGGTCGTTCTTGATCGGTATCTGCGCAGCCATACCACCGATAGCATGAGCATTGCGACGGTGGCAGGTTTTGATAGTCAGCAGTGAATAGGAGTGCATGAAGTGCGTTGTCATCGTCACCTGTGCGCGATCAGGAAGAATAAAGTCAGGAATATTGCGGAACTTCTTGATCGCGCTGAAGATGTAGTCCCAGCGACCGCAGTTCAAACCTCCTGAATGGTCTCGCAACTCGTACAAGATTTCATCCATTTCAAATGTTGCCAGGATCGTTTCGATTAACACTGTTGCTTTTATAGTGCTCTGTGGTATTCCCAACACCTGCTGCGCCATTACGAAGATATCATTCCAGAGGCGAGCCTCGAGGTGATTTTCGAGCTTAGGCAAGTAAAAGTAGGGACCTGTTCCCATTTCGATCAGTTTCTTTGCATTGTGGAAGAAGTACAGGCCAAAGTCAAAGATTCCTCCTGAAATTGGTTGGCCATCAATCAAAACATGCTTTTCCACAAGATGCCAGCCACGAGGGCGAACCAATAATGTCGCGGTTTTCTCGTTGAGCGCATATCGCTTGCTGCCCTCCGGACTGAAGTACTCGATAGTGCGATTGACAGCATCACGAACATTAATCTGACCTTGAATGGTGCCTTCCCACGTTGGCGCAAACGAATCTTCGAAGTCGGCCATAAAGACTTTTGCGCCAGAGTTCAGGGCGTTGATAATCATTTTTCGTTCAACCGGGCCAGTAATCTCTACACGGCGGTCCTGCAGGTCCGCAGGCACAGGTGCTATGGTCCACTCGCTATTACGAATATGTTCGGTTTCGGGCAGGAAATCGGGCATCTTGCCTGCGTCGATCTCAGCCTGTCGCTGTGCTCTCTTCTGTAACAATTCCTCGCGCCTACCTGCGAATGTGCGGGCCAGTGTCGCTACAAAATTCAGTGCCTCCGGTGTCAAAATCTCGGCGAACTCCGAGGTTACCGGACCTGTAATCTGGATGCTTTCTAGTTGAGGATTTTGGTGAATCATAGGCTTTGAATCCTTCTCCTTTCGACTTGCCTGCGTGATTTATGCAATGTAACAAAATATGAGGGTTATCGTGAAAACCACCGAAGGCCGATAAATCGGTGGTGAGCGCGATATATCGGCTCCTACGGCAAACCTGTTTATTTTGTTAATAGTTATTAAGCACGAAGTTAGGCAAGTCGAGCTAAGTGCTTTTCAAAAGCAGCGTTTAACTGATGGTACCATAGTATTAGACGAACTGTTCCACCTCCGTCGAGCCTGCCAGGGCGGTCGTCGAAGACTTGCCTCCTGCGACAATCTGAGCTACCTCATCGAAGTATCCAGTGCCCACTTCACGCTGATGCTTTGTTGCGGTATATCCATACTGTTCGAGCGCAAACTCGGCCTCTTGCAGTTCAGAATAAGCGGTCATACCATGATCGCGATAGCCCAGGGCTAGATCGAACATGCTGTAGTTGAGGGCATGGAATCCAGCCAATGTGATGAACTGGAATTTATAGCCCATCTTTGCAAGTTCTTTCTGGAAGTCTGCAATAGTATTGGCATCCAGCTTCTTGCGCCAGTTAAATGAAGGTGAGCAGTTATAAGCCAGCATCTTACCGGGGAATTTCGCGTGAATTTCGTCGGCGAAGTGCTGTGCCTCATGGAGGTTTGGCTCGGAAGTTTCGCACCAGATCAGGTCACAATATGGAGCGTAGGAGAGTCCTCTGGCAATAGCTGCTTTTATTCCGCCGTGCATTCTGTAGAAGCCCTCTGGAGTGCGCTCTCTGGTGAGGAATTTGTGGTCAACGGGATCTATGTCACTGGTGATCAAGTGAGCTCCATTCGCATCAGTTCTAGCAACGATGAGTGTTGGTACGCCCAGTACATCAGCGGCTAAACGTGCAGAAACAAGGTGCTTGATTGCTGTTTGTGTTGGCACGAGCACTTTCCCACCCATATGCCCGCATTTTTTCTCGGAAGACAACTGGTCTTCAAAATGCACACCTGCGGTGCCCGCCTCGATCATCGCTTTCATCATTTCGAATACATTAAGAGGTCCGCCAAAGCCAGCCTCAGCATCTGCTAAGATTGGGGCAAACCAGTAGGTGTCGCCTTTGCCCTCTGAATGTTGAATCTGATCCGCTCGTTGCAAGGCCTGGTTTATTTTGCGTACCACATTCGGAACACTATTTGCCGGGTAAAGGCTCTGATCAGGGTACATTTGTCCGGCCAGGTTTGCGTCAGCAGCAACTTGCCAACCACTCAGATAAATTGCCTTCAATCCGGCCTTTACCTGCTGAACTGCCTGGTTTCCTGTTAATGCGCCTAAGGCTGCTACATAAGGCTCGGTGTGTAAAAGATTCCAGAGCCGCTCTGCTCCAAGACTCGCCAGCGTGCATTCAATTTTAATAGACCCACGCAATCGTACCACATCCTCAGCGCTATAAGGACGCACAATCCCTTTCCAGCGTTTATTCTCTTTCCACTCAGCCTCAAGCTCGGCAGCATAGTAAGCGTTCATTGCATGCTTACTTCTACTATGACCATTCATACCATGTTTACTGTGTCCATCACCATTTACTACATGTTGTTCGCTCATTATGTTGACCTTTCCTAATCTCCTGAGGCAATTTAGCAAACTTCATTGTTTGCGCCGTTCCACTCTTAGGAAAAGCATAACATTGAACTGCCTCGAAAGGCCAGGGATTAGCTTCAAAACCTTTGAAGCTATATATAAGTAAAAGGTTATAGTGAATGTGGTTTAGATGTCTTTATACGAATTTTAGGGTTTTATTTTGATACATTATGCACGAAAAGCAATGATCTAGTTCTCGAAAGCTTTGCATAGATGATTTTTATCCTAATCATAATTCTAAAGTTATAGAGATATTCGAAGTATGTACTAGCACTATCTGATGGAACTTTTAGCTGATGGGTTCCGTCTGTATCGATAGGAACTACATCCGATAGGGGACAGCGGGCGACCATAAAGGCCCACCCAGCCACTCCCCACCACTCTCGCCCCTACAGGGGGAATTCCCTGGAAGGATGGAGAGTCTTTCGATGATAAGGGTGAGATGCATCTCCTCAGAGACGTATTGAGTAGTGTATGTATTCTGCGCATCTCTTTATGTCTTTCTACATCTATGAATAGAAGGAAGTATTAGGAGTGATACAATGCGTAATCTTATGAAAAAGAATGTTACTAAACAGTATCGTTATGGTATAGTTCTCCAGGGAAGTCTGGGAATGCTGATCATTCTGGCTCTTTTACTTGTAGCTTGTGGTGGTGCATCATCCTCTGAAAGCTCAGGAGCATCGGTGAATGCTCCAGCCCATCAAGTAGCCAATACATCCTCTCAGGGTACTAGCTCGTCCTCGGGACAGACTTCAAAATCCTCAACATCTTTCGGGCCGCAATACCTGATCAAGTCGCTCCAGGTCAATATGCTGGTGAAAGATACGCGACAAGTAGCTAGAGATCTTCAATCCTGGATCACTACAGCAGACCCACATTCGACTTCAGCCGGAATCGACTACGAGCAGGCGTATGACAATCTTTATAATGTCACCATGACTATCTCGGTAACTTCTACACAATATACACAAATCGAAGAGTACCTTGCAGGTTATGCTCAGCAACATGGAGGTAAACTGACCAGCCTGCACGAAAGCGTACAAGATGTGACGAATGATTATATTGATACACAATCACGCCTGACAAATCTGCGCGGGGAGCAACAACGCCTGTTAACTTTGCTCAGCAATACAACTGCTTTAGGCGACATTATTACGGTTGAGAGTAAATTGACAGATGTGGAGGGCCAGATCGAAGATATTGAAGCCCACCTCAATGCATTAAAAAATCAAACTACTTTTTATACGGTGACTATTGGTCTCCAACCGATAACACCGATTACACCACCACCTCCCTCTTCAACACCCTGGAGCCTTGGGCAGGTATTGCATGACTCGTGGACAGCAGCTTTGGGATTTGGTCAGGGTTTGGCTACTCTGCTGACATGGCTCGTAATATTCAGCATCTATCTTGTCCCAGTGGCGCTGGTAGGATGGTTCGTCTGGCGAAAATTGCGTACAAAGCAGCCAGCGCCTCTCCTGTGATAATCACTTGTTCTTCACAAACCGGTTTATAAAAGAACTGTACCTTTGTGCAGTGAAAAACTGGCACTTTGCCTGAAGCTAATACACAGAGTATAGGGTATAGTTATAGCATGGAATAGGGCATCCACAAGGGATGCCCCTACATTTCAAAGATCAGATGCAGTTTATCAGAATACTATGCCTCTGATCAAAGGATATAATTCTTTTTAAGGACAAATTTTAGAGGAAACAATACAATGACGATAGGCACAATTCGTACAGCTCTCATCACAGGCGCATCGCGTGGCCTTGGTCTTGCTCTCGCTCGCCGACTATCCACCGAAGGCTGGCAGCTTATCATTGACGCTCGCGGCGCTGAAGCGCTCGAAACGGCTAGCATAAGCCTTACACATCAAACTCGAGTTATCGCTATTCCAGGTGATGTCACTGATGCTACTCACCGTTATGCCCTGGCTCAAGCTGCGCAAGAGCTGGGAGGTCTGGATGCTCTTGTCAACAACGCCAGTATGCTTGGTCCCAGCCCGCAGCCTGAATTGTTAGATTATCCCCTCGAAGTCCTTGAGCAGGTGTATCGCACAAATGTGATTGCTCCTTTGGCACTGGTTCAGGCACTTCGAGATGAATTAAAGCCTGGCGTGTGTGTCATTAATATCACCAGCGATGCAGGTGTTGAAGCGTACGAGGGATGGGGTGGCTATGGATCAAGCAAAGCAGGGCTCGAACAGCTTTCAAACATTCTAGCCGCTGAAAATCCTACATTACATGTCTACTGGGTTGATCCTGGGGACATGCGTACGCAGATGCACCAGGAGGCTTTCCCTGGTGAGGATATTAGTGACCGCCCTTTACCAGAAGAGAGTGTTCCCGCTTTCGTTGAGCTGCTTAAGGGAGTTCGACCCAGTGGACGTTATTCGGCTCGTATACTTTTAAAGGAACTTGATTGATACAATTTGCTAATGAGTAATTTACCAAATCTCTTATCCACGGACTATAACGAGGGACTCCCTCTGCTTAATTTTACCCTGTCATCCACATTAGAAGCAGGCGAACCCCCAGAGGCACGCGGCCTCGAACGTGATGAAGTACGACTAATGGTCTCATACATCTCAACTAACCAGGTTGTGCATACACGATTTCGTCAAATCGGAGACTTTCTGGAGCCTGGAGATTTGTTGGTGATTAACACCAGCGGAACGTTAAACGCAGCACTCCCAGCCACCCGTTCCGATGGGACACAATTGGAACTCCATCTCTCAACTCATTTGCCCGCGAACCTCTGGGTAGTAGAAATGCGTGCTTATCTGGACATTCAAGAGAAAACAACCGGACCGTTCTATAATATCAAGCCAGGGGAGCCCTTTGAACTGCCTGCCGGGGCTAGCGTAACTTTCCATACGCCCTATGCACCTGGCAATGCTTTTCGCCGCCTCTGGGTTGCGAGCCTTAATTTACCTGTTCCGCTTCATTCCTACCTTAACCGGTATGGCTTCCCCATTCGTTATAGCTATGTTAAAAAAGGGTGGCCTCTGAGCTACTACCAAACAGTCTATGCAACGGAGATAGGCAGTGCTGAGATGCCATCTGCCGGACGTGCCTTCACCCCTGAACTGCTGACTCGCCTCATTGCCAGGGGTATTCAGATAGCTCCACTCCTTCTGCACACAGGAGTTGCCAGTACAGAACAGAAAGAGCCAGTGTATGAAGAGTATTATCGTGTACCTGAGCCAACAGCACGCATTGTCAATGCAGCACATCTTGCACACCAGCGTGTCATCGCTGTTGGTACAACTGTCGTGCGAGCGCTAGAAACAGTGACAGATTCCGGTGGGGTAACGCATCCTGGTGAGGGTTGGACAGATATACTTATTACGCCACAACGAGGCATTCATGCTGTCAATGGCATGTTGACCGGTCTGCATGAACCACTCTCGACACATTTGGCTATGTTGGAGACACTGACGGGACGCCAACACCTGGAAATCACATACAAAGAAGCACTGAAAGAAAGGTATCTCTGGCACGAGTTTGGCGATTTACATTTGATTTTGCCGTGAGTTTAGTCATCAGGTGGAAAGCCCTTCTGGATTATCGGTATATTCAGAGGGGCTTTCCATTCTAGCAATGGTCAGGGACAATCGATAAAGGGGTCATGAATACAAAGTTGGTCATCAAGCAAGCGGGAGGCTAAATGGAGCGGGCGTGGGAGGGTTGTATTTCCACCGGCCCATGCTGAAGAGCTACGTAGGAGATGCGGAATACGGCACCAGTTTAAGGGTGTATCCTCCTTTTGTAAGAATACTGGCACAAACTCCACAACGGTCTGATGCTTAAAGGCAATAGATCCGTAATCTGCTTTGTAGAGATCTTCCTTACTTTGCTTTTGTAACCTATCAATACTATCTGGACGTTTCCCGATAGAGAGATAGTGAAAAAAATGGCTCTCTGCTTGTGTATCAACATAGCCGCCCAGATAGTCGAGATCTTTCACGACCTCTTCATCCTTCAAAGGGATATATTGAGGGGTTTCACCTAGAGCACCAACAGTGCGAACGCGAACAATACGTAGATGTGGCAGTTGATCAGGGAGGAAGAGTTTCTTTACGCCAGGAAGGTGTTGGAGATCGAGGACATTGGGCTGTTTGTAGGTATTAGCCAGTTGAGGCAGAATATTACGACTACGCCAGCCACTCGCTTCAAATAAGGCTAGCGTTGGGTCCGCTACTTGAGTGAGTATATTCGCTGCGAATGTTGCACACTCCTGCCCAGCCAGATGAAGAGATTTCCAATCATCAGAGGTAAAGAGTTTGCCTATATAGCGGGACCCTTCGATATAGGGGAGCCATTGCTGATCAGATTGTGGGAACTGCAACCATAGCTGTCCACGAGGACAGATACGAACAGCAACAGGATAGTTTATACTATATTTGTTTCGCTTGAGTAAATAGAAGCCAACTATATGGAGATTGCTGGCGATTTCTGACTTAATGCCTGCGTATTCATACAGGGGTGTGGGAAAGTCGAAGGTTAAACCAAGTTGGCGGTAGAGAAGATCAAGCACGCTGCTATGAATACGGTGGGGAGAACTTTTTAACAGTTTATGTGACTTTTGGCTCACCTGAACTGGATGGGTAAGTTGAGATGCGATATTGAAGCGATTATCGGCATTACGAATCACGCCTTTAATATCTTGGCTGATATGATATGGGCTATTTTTCCCTGCTAGGAGTGGTTCTTTTTCGATTAGAGCCAAATATACATCATCGCTATTTGGTATCTTCCTATGGAGAAAATCCATCCACTCTTTGAGTTTCTGACGATAAGAGTGACGAATCTGTTGTTTCCACTCACGTTTCCGTATTACTCTCTCCTTATGGCTTAGTCCTTTCTGGAAGATTTTCCCGACATTCAGACCATTAGCATCCAATGGAAGCAAAATCTCAGGTAAAAGCTGGACAGGGACAATCTTTATTTTATCTGGCCAGAGATCATTCGGACCTAAGAAGAGTACCTCACGAATCGCTTGTAGCCATGCGTTACGGGTATCGCTATCCTGCCAGAAGAGAAAGATGAAGACGAGCTTATCTTTTGTAGCTCGGCGAATTGTATCCATCACAAAATCGTGGCGAGCCAATTGATTCCATGTCGTTTTTTCGTTTTCAAATATTCCACGAGGCGCGTTCCATCCATCTTTGTCTTCTATGATAGCGAAATTGCAAAGGATCTGGGGACCTTTCTTTGGCGTAATATGCGCAGGAGTGTCGACGCTAAGAATGCGTCCTTGGGAGAGTTTCAGGTTGAGAAGGCTGCTTATCTCTTCTGCTGCTTCATTCATCTCAGGAAAGTTAAAGCCAGTCTGAAGGGCATGATCCGGTTGGTAGCCCTCTGCCATCACAATATAATACTCGTCACCTTGATAGGGGATATAAGGAGCTGGTCGATACTTCTGAGGATGCTCAAGAATCTCTTTCGCGTCAACAAAGCTGCGTGCTTTCACAGCTTCTAGAAGTTGGGATGGATTTTGCTGCCAACGAGGAGATTTATCTCCGCCGGTTAAGATAAGGCGAACTAGAGTTGGAGCGGCGCTCCAGCCAGAGAGACGGGGTTGTTGGATACCAACCAGTACTGAGGCATTGCGTCCATTATTAAAGTGTTCAACGGGTTCATCTACGATGCGTTGACAGCGAATATACATATGAAGCCAGCGATGGGGGCTACCAATCTGGGTCTGAAGATGAAATTCAACTTTGTAGAAAAACGATCCCTTCTTTGCTAACCCGTTCTCTGTAGCATAGCTTGCTTCAAGAATATTGCTAACTACAGCAAACCTTTTATCATCATGTTGAGCTAGACGCCAAGTGATCTGACGATTATCGATCTGACATGTTTCCTTTGCTAGAAGAGAAGCAAAGAGGTTAGGGATGGCTTGATAGCCAAGTCCTATCCCCTGGTCGAGATCGCGAAGCAATTGGTCCGCGCGAAACACTTTCCATCCTTGGAGAGATTGTTGTAGAGTGATTTGAAATTTCTGCCACAACTGTTGACCAACGCCATTGATAAGTTCAGGGAATCGATATTCAACCCATTCTTTAGCCCATTCAAGAATAATATCTTGAATAGCTATGGGATCAGGAAGGTCGGTGATAGCTGTATTTACAGCAAGCAAATGTCGTTCATACTGCTCTGTTTTTCTATTCCAATAGAGTTCAAAACCATGAGCAAGATTGGGTGAGAGTGCACAAAGAGCGGTATTCAGTTTAAGAAACGGAGGATTTTCGTTCGTGTGGTCCTTCTCATTCCCCAGGCGTTTCATGTTCTTTAGAAAGTCATAGCACGCGGAGAGATAGGAAAACTCGAGCGTACAGACAGTAAGACCTTGTAAGTACTGCTCAATGATACGGTAACGAAGAAGTTTGATCTCCGAAAACTGTTTCGACATAGAACATTCCCTTTCTAAAAAATGCTGGACTAATAGTCATGGGTAAAGCTCTGAATCTTGCGAAGAGCCTGGAAAATAGCTCCAAAGAGTGCCTCGCCAATGGGGTCTTGAACATAGAGGGATAAAATTTCCATGATCCCAGCTAGCATACTGGTTTTGGGTGTTTCCTTAAAATCAATAGGCTGCTTGGCATAAAGTGGTGCCCAAGCCGCATCGACAAAGTATGCATGAAAAGGAACGCCACCTCGTAACAGGCGTCCACAAGCCTGGATGATATATCCTGCTGTCGTTGCATTGAGATCATAGAGTTCACTGTATTGCGTCTGTTTTGAGTTGTGCTCCAACTGACGATAGAAGCGTCTTCGTTCTGCCTTTCGCCATTGATCCGTTGCTTCTCGGCGTAAATCGCAAAATTTCTCATAGAGGCCTGGATGATTCCAGACAGGGAGCGAGTTATCTTTGAACCATTCCAGGGTCAGATGGTTCATTTCGGCTGCAAGAACCTGCGTGTCAGCAGGAGCAGGCATGGGACGGGTCAGGAAGTAGATCGCTCCAAATGCCGCATTGCCATTTTGATTAAGGATGTTGTATCCACGTCCGATTGCTTGCATGGGAGCAATCAAAATTTTCTTGCCTGTAGAAGCAAAATCTTCGATATCGCTGCGAAAAATGCCATCTGTGTCCTCCTCATCAGGTCGTTTCAAAGATGTGAGTAAAGATTTATCTCCAATCCATGTATCTCTAAGCCGATCAAAAGCCCACTCACATTGTTCATAAGAGTTGAGGAGTAGAAGAATACGTTCGCGGTCTTCCCAGTAAGTTGGATCAGTTTGGCTGAGATTCTGAAGGGTTGCAAGTTCTATTTGAAGGAGAGAGCGTAACGTCTCCATCAATTGTTGGACCGGCTCAAGTTTCTCGGAGGGACCAGAGATACGAATTGGATTGCCATCTTTCCCGGTCTGAGGAAGGTACTCGAAGGTGCTGAGTGCAATCGCATTCTGGGTAGTTGGTGACGGATCGAGAATACCATGTAGAGGTACGTCAACATGCCAGCGAGAGGAATTAGGAAGCCAGGAAGTTCCAGAGAGCAAAAGCGTGTTGGGTCCATCTTTTTCTTCGATATCTCGGAAGAGTTCATGGAAACGAGTTACAAACATGCGACCTATATTTGGATAGGCAAAAACAGAAAGGGTATTGGTCTCAGGATTTTTCTGGCTGGTCTGGATATCCTGGCCAATGGGTAGGTTTTGTGCGTAATAGGTACCAAACCTTCGACCAGTTGGAGGAAGTGGCAGGATATCTAGCAGACTACCGGGAGAGCGTTCTAGAGAAAACTCATTGAGTTCTGTAACGACAGTATCCGGTTTATTATACCACTCATAGAAGACGATACGGATATTGCGATCTAGAAGCATCACACTGAGCGTAAATTCAAGGCGGATAGCGAGGGTATCAAGTGTATCCTGTGGGATAAAATCTCCTTTTTGTGGTGGGGATGGTGGTTGTGCTAATCTAGCGAGAGTATTTTCGATATCGGGAACAAACTCTATAATCCAGTCTTTGCAGGCTTGATGAACTGCCTCGTTATGCGTACTGTCGCCACCAGCGAGAATATCTCGCGTAATTAGAGCCAGACGGTAGATAGGATTTTGAAAAGGTTGTTGGGATGGAGGAAGTATAGCAAGTGAATCTTGATCATGCAACAGGTCAAAGTGAGAGAGTAACCTATTGAGTTGCTTAATTTTATTTTTTGGAAGATTAAGAGCTTGAGTACCTTCCAGGATATTATCCTCAACTGGTAAACCAAGGAAGCGCCAGCAGAGCTTATAGGAAAGGTTCAGAGCAGTAAAGAAGTTACGGCGAATCCAGCGGCGAAGCAAGTCTCCTCGTTGACGATCAGTCAAATTACTGAGAATATTTGAGATAGCGGAAAGTGTATGGCGTTCGCTATTCACCCAGCGTTGGCTGGGAGGTTTTTGAGCACGAGCAGCTATCCAGGCTCTGGCAGTTTCCACATCTTCAATATCGAGTAAGGCATCCTTACCATTGGTTAGCTTCGTTTCAGAAGCAAACTGATTATCGAACCAGTTCTGTACTACGTCAACTTCGTCAAAGATAACCAGATCAGATTGATCGTAGACCAACTTATAGATTGGTTTGGACTGTTGATCAAGCTGAACAGGAACTGTAGAATGGCTCAGAGAACCAGGGGTAGTGATCCAGATACGAGCCGTCGGAAGGTCTCGGTATAACTGTTTGCTTGGACAAACAGCGAAAAAAGGACAGAAGAAGTATTTTCTCTTCTCTGGTTCGTTAATATATTTTGGCTCATAGAGGGAGTCACACGGCTCTTTTCCCGGAGTAATGGATTGAGAGAGCGAAGTTGTAAGAGCCTGTAATGGACATGCTGTATTGAGCCATCGGAGAGCCCAGTGATCTTCACTAAAACTTTTTGAGTTGTATAAACTACGTAAATGCTTGTCTCGCGTTGAACGTCCCAATAAGGGAATAGCGACAGGAGGATCATTTGGTTGACAGAACAATCTGTTAAAGTAGTCAGCTAAATCCATAGCCGTCATTACATCAGCGACAACAAGAGTGATACGTTGGTCAAGTTCAGGATGAATGATAGCCCGAGTAAGAATAAACTTGGCAAGTGTTGTCTTACCAGAACCAACACTCCCAACTACATTTGCTTGACCATGTATTTCTAAGGGGCACTGATTAACACCAGACAAAGAACTATCTGGCTGACGGGCTCGGTAGGCAATCAGATCTCGGGCGAGTTCAACCCAGGCTTTTCCTGATCTATTGGGAAAGATCTTTGTTTCTCGATTGTCAAGCTCCTGTGCAGCTTCAAGAATTTGTGCATAAGAGATCTGAAAAGAGCCACGAGAGCGAGCGGAGGCAGAGAATCCAAGAATAGGGAGTTGGGTGAGATCCGCAATATCCTGTGTAATTTCAATCCGGGCAACTTCTTTCGCCGAGGAGAGATAGGCATCGAAGGCAAAAGAACTTGGAATGACCGGCTTTGTTGAGCGTCGAAGAAGCTGGAGAGGCTCTTTCAGGGTACGATCATAGAGATCAAGTCGTTCCTGGAAATTTTGTGGATTGGAGCAGAGTACGAATTGTTGATCTAAATCTTCTGCGCGAACGGTATAGCATCGCCACTGATCAGGAATAGCAGCATAATCTCTGAGAGCATGTTCCCAGTTTGTGCGACCAGAAAAGGGGAGAAGAATGCGAGCATTTGCGATCATATGACGTTGCTGCGCTGTGAAAGCCAGAATACGATTATCGCGGATAGGAGTTGCACTAAGAATTCCCCAGATGACCGTGATAGGTTCGTCACGGAGTCGGAGCTGTTCTATGAGGCGAAGAGCAAGCTCAACCTGCAAGGTCAGTTTATATTTGCCTTTAAGCTCTTCGTTTGCATCTTTATCTTTGAGTTTTCGTAGTAGGTCTTCACACCACTGATTTCGATTATACATTTAGACCTCCGATTATAAAAGAGTGTGGATGTAGCGTTTAAACTGAATATCGTTCATGATCGTGACATTGCTGGGTAAGGGTCCACAAGCTTGAATAACATGGTTATGATAATCTGGGTCCTGTAGCTCACGATAAGCAGGATACACATACAACCATGTTTTCCAATCCGGGAGGCCCGGTATCTGGTCACGTTGATCATGTTTGATTGTTTTAGCCAGAGCGTAGGGATTACGGTAATCTTTGACATCTATGGCGAGTATGTGGCTGCTAATGAGCAAGAAGAGATCACAGCGATCTACTGCTGGCCACAAATGGATTTCTTGGAGTGAGGAATGTTGAGGCACAATTTGTTTGGCGAGCCAGTGGTAGAGCTGTATTTCTGTGATGCCAGGAATGTGTGTACGTAGATGAACCCCCTCCCGGATAATCAAAGGATATCTTTGTGGGTCAATTGGTTGCCATCCTTGTAGACTGGGGCAGCGCTTCATACATGCCGAGGGCTTGATGCTTCCCAGACGATTATGTTTGAGATATAACGGACCACAAAGTGTACAGTTCCAATAGGAAGCCGTTTTTGCTGAAGGTGGTCGATGCAGGAGATGTGGAAGGGTATGCGCCTCAAGATAGAAGAGATCACTGATTTGTTTGGGATCAAAGTAGCTGAGGCGAGGACCCAACGTTTGTCGTAGATGCATGGCGTTGGTCCATGGATATAAGATTAGATATTCTCTGATGGCTTTATACTCTTGAGATGCACCTTTTGGATCAGTGAGATAGACCTCTCGTAACTTCAGTAAGATATTCTGTATGCGTTGATTGTCGAGAACGATTTGGAGATTTTGTAAGCTAGAACCGTTTTTCATATCATGCTCGATGAGGTAGTCAGCAATGGCTTCATCGAGGCGATCATCAAAGCAAAGCTCAAAGCGAGGGTCAATACCGTCTGGTAGTTCACCTATCCACCAATCTTTAAGAGGTTTGGTGTTAAAGAGATGGAGAAGATTCGTGATAGTTTTCGGATATTTATCTCCAAGAGAAAAGGAGAGATGATGAAGTGCCTTCTGGAACTCAGAGGGGTAAGGATAGCGTTTTCCTTCTTCAAGGAATCTGGCGAGTCCAACAGCAAGAAAAAGGAAAATGTCAGCTGATAAGGGGTATTGCTTCATTTTACTCCTGTCCGTCGATTGAAATTTGAACTGTTCCATTAATGAAACAGAAATATTCTTGCAATTAAGAATGTAATGAGTATATAATACTATCTAGGTATATGCAATGGGTGTCAATGATTTTTGCACAAGTGAAACAATGAGGTAAATGATGACGAGATTTCTGGATACGAAAGCTTTGGCCGAGAGCCTCAGATTAAAACGCGCGAAACGTGGATTAAGAGAGATTTCAGAAGAAATGAATGGAATAGGTATCTCGACATTATCTCGAATTGAAAATGGCAAAATACCTGACGTAGAAACATTTCTGGCTATTTGCCATTGGTTGCAGGTTTCTCCAGGTGAATTTATCAAGAAGTCGGATGGAAATATGGCAACAGATACAATAGATGAGGTGGAAGGACATTTTCGTGCTGACCAGAACCTTGATCCAGAGTTAGCACATGTATTAGCAGAATTTATGAAACGAGCGTATACCGTTGTTACCGAAGAGACGTTGAATTAGCAGCAATATGAAAGAGCATTTTCGGAAATACTGTGAGGATGAAGCCATTCAATGGCGTCATACTCTGGGCTTATTAGCTTATGATCCATTGCCAGCAGAATTGTTAGCAAAGCAACTGAATATTCCTATTTGGGGGAAAGAAGAGATCCTGAAATATGGTGAAGATTTGTATGAGATGTTGCTCAAGGAAGAGAAATCCAGTTGGTCAGGAAGTGTGATTGTCTTGCCTGGAGGAAAGCATCTCATACTAGTAAATCCTATTCATGCTCCATCTCGTTGCCAATCGACTATTATGCATGAGATTGCACACATTTTGCTAAATCACCAACCAATGCGTATTGGGGGTATTCTGGTCAGAGAATATAGAAAGGAGCATGAAGAACAAGCTGCCTATCTTGGTGGATGCTTGCAGATTCCTAGGAAAGCATTACAGTGGGCATACCAGTTGCAAATGACACGTAAGCAGGTTGCGCATAGATTTGGGGCAAGCTTTGAAATGGTTCGCTGGCGATGTAATGACACAGGCTTCGCAGAGAAAATACTATGACTATAAGCTTCCTTACTTCTATCGTAAGGCAAGGTTCAATGTTGAAGAAGAGTCCTTGACAGTTTGAACAGCCCCTTTGTCACCTCACCCTGAGCGCAGCGAAGGGTTTGGCTCGGGGGGCGCTGAGATGCTTCGCTTCGCTCAGCATGACAAAACTATACATTTCTGATGGGTAGGAACTGTCACGTTCATTTGAACCTTGCCCAAGTATGAATATCTCTATTTTTCATACATGCTGGTAGCATCTACCATAGTTGATAAAGCAGAATTCAACTAAATGATATGGGTAAAGAGGATGATCTTCTGTAACGTGCCTTGAGAAACATGAGCCGCCTTATGAAGAATATTACCGCGTGCCTCTCGGAACTGCTCGCCGGGTGAATTCAGCTCGTACAACGGGGAAGCGAATCATTGCAGTAGAAACAACTGCTGTGCGAGCGCTCGAAACTGTTACTGACATCGATGGAACAACTCATCCCGGAGAAGGCTGGACCAGTCTCGTGATTACACCACAACGCGGCCTTCGCTCCGTCAACGCTATGCTGACTGGGCTACACGAGCCTTATGCAACCCACCTTGCAATGCTTGAAGCTCTTTGCGGACTTAAGCACCTGAGAATCACCTATCACGAGGCTTTAAGTAAAGGCTACCTCTGGCACGAGTTTGGGGACCTCCATTTAATTTTGCCTTGATCCAGGCTATCTTCTGCCAGTCTGCTTCAGATTACACATCTTGTTTAAGAAGCAATATATTTGCATGAAGGTGTACAACTCTAATGGCATATAATATCCAGAAAGTGAGCCGTAATGCGCTCTATTGGCCTGTTTAGAAATCGGCGTACCTGGCGCATACATTACGTTTCTGCTCTTATTCCGGTATAATCAGCCCGTTAAAGTAATCCTCGCAGCGGCCTTACGTTAAAGTATAAAGGAGTACATTCAATGCAACAAATATCACACCAAGAAAATCTACTAAAGCAGCAACTACGTACCTTTCTATGGCGGAATAACAATTTGAGCTTTGATCTCCCGCAAGATCAACTGCGAGAAGTCCTGGACGATCCTCAAGCCCTTATCTGGCTAGATATCGAAGGAGATTGTAGTCTGTCCGAAAGCTTGCTGCGTAATGTGTTCAAGCTTCAACATATCACTATTCACACAATGGGTGAGGAACATGAGCGCGCGAAATTCGTCGAAAGCGACGACTACCGCTACCTTGTTGTCCATGGATTAGTATTCGATACAACAACTGAAGAGGATAATACGCCCAAACTGGATATTGTCTTTGCTAAGAATTTTATTATCACGTCACATCGCGAATCCCTTCCATGGCTGAATCTACTCCTTGAAGAGGCTAAGAAAAATGATCCTGAAGAGCATCTGATGAGTCGAGGTATGGCGTTTCTGTTGTATGCTATACTCGATGCGCTTACTGATAGCTACTTCCCGGTATTGGATGATATAGATGGTCTGATTGATGAGTTGGAAGATGTAACAGTGACAGATACCTCAAACGAAGTTCAGTTGCGTATCTTCCGTATCAAGCGGGCGTTAGCTCATATGCGCCGTACTTTAAGTCCACAGGTCGAGGTTGCTAACGCACTGGTGGCACGCACAGGCGAGCTGATCCCAGCCAAAGCTGAACCGTATTTTGCGGATATTCATGACCACCTTATTCGCGCATTTGAGATATTGGATTCATATCGTGATCTGATGAGCGGTATGTTGGATGTGTATCTCACGACTGTTTCAAATCGCTTGAACGAAGTGATGAAACAACTCACCATCATTGCTACCATCTTCATGCCGATTACGTTCATCACTGGTGTCTTTGGCATGAACTTTGGTCATTTGCCACAGGTTGAGCACGACAGTGGGGCATTATTCTGGATTACGTTGTTAGGAATGGGTATTATTACTTTAATGCAAATCTGGTATTTTCGGCGTCGCAAGTGGCTATAGTAGAGTGGTGTTCTTCGAGAAGAGTAAGGAGCAAGCAATGTCAGATTTCGACATCAGTAATATACAGGATGGGGATTATGTTGAAATTACTGATCTGGATCTACAGTATGATGGTACCAGCACTTCTTTTGCCTTAGTGTTACTGAGGTTTGTACGAAAAATACCTCTCTTCGCAAACACTCGGGCCAGGTCCACTACGTTGGCTTTGCTAGCTTGTGCGGTTATGCTGCTTTTCCTGGTACAGCCAGGTTTGCCTGATATACCAAGGCAGGCTCCGAGAACTTCGGCGCTAGCTACATCCTATGGCATAGATGTTCAATCTCCACTTTCTATTATAGGCACCCCCTCTGCACACGATGTAACCTGGGTAAGAATCTCCAAAGGGAGAATAATAGTCATTCAAGCAAGCACCGGGACAAGGGGGTGGCATCGTTGTAGGGTACAGCACTGGTCTACTCCACTCAAGTATTCACATCCAACAGTTATTATATGCATTTAATATCCAACCTACTTATCTCACATTCTCTCTATTTTCTCTCAATGAGAAATAAGCACGGAAACAGTCTGATCGACGTAAGGATAAGACTGTGAAAAAAATTAAACAAGCAAAGCTGAAAAAGTTAAGAAATAGAAACATAAAAAACCGTATTTTTACCTTCTCTCAACCAAATCAACATATGAGACTTCATTTCATCTTTTATAGTAAGAAGTGGTATCTCATCAACTCGATTCTGTCTTTCAGTGAACTAATGTCATTTGAAGGCAACTTTCCCAACCTGGACACGTTGGCACCTATCCTCTCCTCGTTCGTGTTTACTGAGCGTTGTTCATGTCGGAGGTTTATGGTATGGAAAATCAAGGGAATGACGTTGGAAAAAGTATCGGGAATTACCGTATTTGTGCTTTCCTTGGGAGCGGGGGATTTGGTAACGTCTATCGAGCAGAGCATTTTATTCTAGCCGAGCGCACTGTTGCGATCAAGATCCTACACACCTATCTGGATTCGGAGCAAGATTGTCATCGATTTTTGCAAGAAGCTCAACTGCTTGAGCACATGCACCATCCCCATATTCTCCACATCTTTGATGTCGGGATTGAGAACCGCGTGCCCTACCTGGTGGTTGAGTTTGCTCCCAACGGCTCCCTGCGGAATCTCATCAAGCAGTTTGCTCCCAACGCACTCCCTATAAACACATCCTTATCTATCCTCTCACAGATTAGTCAGGCGCTTGAATATGCTCATCAACTCAATATCGTTCATCGTGATCTCAAACCCGAAAATATCCTCTTTGACGCGAAAGGTGTAGCACTTCTTGCTGATTTTGGGATTGCAACCCAATTGACCACGAACAGTGTCAAACATGTGACGGTGTCTGGTACCCCTTCTTACATGGCTCCTGAGCATTTTCAAGGCTCAGCCTCCAAGAAGAGCGACCAATATGCGCTTGGATGTATTGCTTATGAACTCTTCACAGGGCAAGTGCCATTTACTGCCCCTGATTTTTTTGCTCTGGGGTTTAAGCATCTGACGGAGAGAGCTATCGTCCCAACGCAACTGAATCCAACGCTGCCGATCAATATTGAAGATGCAATCATGAAGGCTATGTCCAAACAGAGAGAGGATCGTTTTGCAAATATTCGCGCCTTTATGACAGCCCTGCAAGGTTACGATGATTCGTACGACTCAACTGTCATTTCAGGCTCACAAACGCAGATGTCGTCAATGCAGTCGACCTCTCTACCAACCCAGGTGTTTTCCCAGTCATCAGTCTCTTCTACTGTAGCGCAAGCAAGCTCAACCGATCTCTATACGCATAAAAAGCCCCACTTCGTTCAGCAGAGGGATCAAAAGACGCCTATCGCTTCCGAACGAGGGCCTGTTACTCCACTTCCTCCTCATCCGTTAGAGTGGTCTACTGGGGAAGACGAGCAATTATACACCCTCTCCCAGCGCTCCCCGAAGGCCACTTTCGAAAACGAGAAAAATGAGGACTTACGTCTACAGGTTCCTCTCACCCCAGTGCCTGCACAGGTAACTGGAGGTTTTTCTGCAATGAAGATAAGACCCCCGAGTGAGACTGGACAAGCATTTCCTATCAATGGGGGAAAATTGAGTGGAGGAACCGATTCTTCAGTGAGCGCACGTAATTCTGGGCGTAGACGGATGATTGTTGCGATCACTGGTGCGGTCCTCGTGATGATGATGATTGGTCTGTTACTCGTTGCGTTTCTTCCGGCGCTCCTTTCGCCTCGCACCATCACATATAGGGTCTATACATCGTTACAGGGTACGGTAATGGCTACCACCAACCTATCATCTGGCGGCATCGCAACCCATCCGACATCCGTCCCCACGAGTAATGCGAAAAACCAAACGGCACCTGGATCCACACCTATACCTACTCAAATTATACCCACTCAGACCGCCCATCCTGTCCCGACTCCCACACTCAGTCCAACGGCACGCCCTCTCCCCTCAGAAACCTTGCAGGTAAACTTCAATACTTCAAATGCTACTGGAACAGGAGTATCAACACAGCATTCATACAGCGGAAAGGTTAGCATTACTATAAGCGGATCAGGTCAGGCATACTTAACAAGATATTCTGATGCATTCTACATCTATACTAATACGTCGGGAAATCTCCTTGCCAGCCCCTATACTGACATCCGATGGGTGCTCTACATCAATGGTAACACGGCCGCTACTTCTGTAGGACTACCTGCTTACAATAGTTCTCATATCTACACGGTCTCTATGAGTCTCAGTCAACCTGGCACTATAAACTTCGGCATACGTGATAGTGAGAATTCAGATAATATGGGGTATTATATGATAACAGTACAACAACAGTAGAAATGATTGAATAGAGTAGGCTGGAGATTTTGGATATTTAGGGCGGGTTATCAAAATCGCATCAGCGTTCCATCTTCTTGATTCATATGGAAGTCAGTTCTATACTCGTCTGGTACCTTTTCGGTGCGTTGAGCAAAAATAGCCAAATTGACGCATGGCTTGAAAAATATCGCAAACTTTGGGAAGATGTGACGGATGAGATACGTTCATGAAATAGGTGAATAAGTTATGACAAGCACTCCTAAAAAAGCCGCGAAAAAAGCGGACTGGGAAAGCACTCGTGAAGAAAGCGGTGAGCTGAGAATGAAAGCAAATCAGAATCCTTCCCCGAAAGGGAAGTCTCCATCTCAACAGATAGACGCCATAATCAGAGAGTCGGATGATTGGCGGGGCCAGAAATTGTCACAGCTGCGCACTGTAATCAAGCAAGCTGACCCAGTCGTGGTCGAAGAAGTGAAGTGGAAAAAGCCCTCCAAACCAATGGGAGTCCCCGTTTGGTCTCATGAAGGAATACTCTGCCTAGCAGATACGCTCAAGAACGCCGTGAGGTTGACATTCCCTCAAGGTGCTCAGATGAAGGATCCAAAGAAGCTCTTCAACACGCGTCTAGGAAGCAACGCGGTTCGTGCCATTGACTTCCACGAAGGCGACACGGTAGATGAAGCAGCGCTAGAGGCACTCATTCTCGAAGCAGTGGGGCTGAACACACGAAAAAGCGCGAGCGATAAAAGGAGGTGATCATTCTGCAAGTAGTTGACACATGTATGAAGTTGCAAGTGGCTGTCAGAGACATGCCGAAGGCCAAAAAGCCAATGGAGGCAGGAGCAGTCTAAGCTGCACGAGTTGAACTAACAACGGCACTTGGAGTGTCCAATCTCATGGGGTCAGTACAGCTGCTTATTTTACCTTTTCGGTGCGATCGTCAAACAGAGCCACGTGAGGCATTCCGCTATGCTTTTTTCTCTCCCTTGAAAATCCACTGAACACCGTACTTATCATAAAACTGTCCATAGGTTCCAAATGGCATATCGTGCAACTCTTGAAACCTTTCTTTCTCTGCTCCATCTTTGAGTTTGTCAAAAACTGTTTCCAACTCGTCATAGGTTCCACCAACAACAAATATGGCGTACGTATTGCCTTGTTTTGGTTCAAATGCTGGAGAAGCCATCCAATCTGTGGCAGAAATTTCAAGAGCACCACTTTTCAGATGAGCGTTGATCATCCTGTTATGCTTCTCTGGCGGGAATTGCTCTTTCATTGGAGTATCGCCAAGCTTGGTCAGCGTTAACTCGCCACCAAGGCACTGGTGGTAAAAGGTCATTGCCTCTGCACAGTTGCCGTCAAATAACAGAAATGGCGTACAATATAACATCTCTTTTCACCTCCTCGTTGAACTATGCCATGCTCTTGCTATTATAGCAAAAAATGATGGATGCCAGCTGGTTTTTGTATGTCTCGCTCTTTGCAGAGCGTAGCTCATCCTTTGCTGGATTAATGAGGTACACTTTCGCAGCCATTCCACAGAATTATGGCTCACATTGAGAAAGCGGGCAATCTGGTCAATCCGAAGATAGGGGAGTTTATACACAGCAAAGAGTATTCTTTCCTTAAGAGCAGAGAATGTTTCGGCCTGTATTTTTTGTGGATGCGACCAGAAGTATGGCTCCGGCGAGGAAACATCAGTTTATACAGGTCGTGTTCAGCGAAGAAATTCGATTGCAGTGGTTAGGCAGCACTTCGCATGAACCCATGCTAGCAAAAACTTCAAATGAGTCTCGCAAGGAAAAAGAAAGAAGAAGGTAAGAGAAAAGGTCGCTTGTTTTTGATACGTCTTTTTATAATATTCTCTACCCTAAAGACAATAGTTTATGAAGTAAAACAAAATGTGTTCCATAAACAGTCTGGTTCGTTGATGATTAGGCAGCATCCCCACCCACGGGCGACCATCAAGCCCACCCCACATCCACCCAGCCGCCCTCGCCCCCTACTGAATCCCGGGATGTGGCTTGTATTGATGCGTATTGGGCGACCGACAGGGTCGCCCAATACGCATTGCAAACAGACTATTAGCTTAACTAGCCCCAGGTGCCTCCAGGGGATACCTGCCACGTGTGCCAGAGTGCACCATCGGAGGCAAGGATGAAAGCCTCCAGGCGCCCATCGTCATTCTCGGCCACGAATGGAGTGCCGAAAATGGAGACCGAGTTAGATGGACTGCCCAGGGAAGCCCAGTTGCCCCATTTTCCATTGGGCGTGTTCTGCCAGATATGCCAGAGCGCTCCGGCTACACTGCCTTCACCTGCGCCAGAACGCGATGTGACCGTAACGAAGATTTCGAGACGTCCATCATCATTTTTCCTGAGAAAAGGAGAGGAAAGGCCGATGTTGCCACCAGTTGGGGTACCCGAAGAAAACCAGTTGCCCCAACCTCCTCCAGGCGTGGTTTGCCAGATGTGCCAGAGCGCGTTGTCACTGCCTGTAGCGAAGGCCTCCAGGCGTCCATCATCGTTCACATGCACACCGATCAGAGGACTCAATGCCACGTTCGCAGGACTGGTCAGGGAAGTCCAGCTGCTCCAGCCTCCAGTCGCGAGCTGCCAGATGTGCAAGAGCTCGCCGTTGAAGCTTGTAGTGAAAACCTCCTGGCGCCCATCATCATTCGCTGCGATAGCAGGGCTGCTTTCAAATACCAAACCATACGAAGAACTGCCCAAAGAGGACCAGCCGTCCCAGCCTCCGCCTCCACTCGGTGCGTGCTGCCGGATGTGCATCAGTTCGACCACGCCATCGACACCGCTCTTCCAGATGAACGCCTCCAAACGTCCATCGGCATTCTTGCCAACGGAGGGACCAGCAGCAAAGTTTCCAGTTGTTCCTAGCGAGGTCCAGTTGCTCATAACCATTCTTTCCCCTTTCTAATTAATGGTTAGCGCTTACATGTAGATGAGAAGATGAGCCATTACTGTACTGGCTTGCTCATCTTCCATTTATCTGCGTAGCATCACTGTGATACCTACTAGAAATACGGTTACCAGTACAGTTTTTTACACACGAGCTTTATGCGGTTCATAATCTGCTCGACCTTTGTACTCTTGAAGCTCTTTATAGTAGCGGTCAATCGCCTTCTTCAATGTGGAAGTGCTCAGTGTTGCAGTTGTCTGCATGTTCCTCCCTACAAACCGGATAGATATGTGAGCTTGTCTTACGCGTGTTTGCTCTGTGGACGATAAAAGAGAAATAATGAGATGTTACTAGAGATAATACGTAGTTAGTAAGCTTATAGAAACTGCTCCAAGTGGATTTGTTGCCCTCCTGTGATGTGTGTTCTTCTTGACGTTTAAGGTAGTGTTATGAATGGCTTTGAAGCTCTTCTAGTGTATCCTGTAGTACGAAAAACTGCAATAGATGTAACCTAGATGAGCTATTTCATCTTTTAGTTCGCTGAAGAAGAGTTGAGTTGGTGTGTCTAGAATAGTTCTTCTGACATGGAAGACGCGTATTATTTGCCCCCCGATTGTCTCCAAATTCGATATAAAAACACACGGTAGAGTGATAACTTATAACTCAGGCGAGCTACCAACAGGAGGGAATATCCAAGTTTCATTTGTAGACATCTAATAGCTTCTTATTGACGTCTATAATATATTTGTTTTTTTGGCATCGATAGTGTTGCTACAATCCCGTTGCTAAGCGCGAGAGGCTATGTGCTATTGCTCAAATTCGTGTTGGGCAAATTGTTGCCACTTAGTAATTGAGCGTTTGGATATCCTTCAAAATATTCTCGCTCAAACTCACTTGAAAGCCATTATTTAAGAAATGTTTAGCCCATTGAATAGAAATATCATTTGCATCTGCAAGTAGTTGAATTGTGGTAAATTGGTCACTATAGTGGTATCTTGTTGTACCTGCAATATATCCTCTCCAACTTTCAATAAAGCTAATTGGGTTGTTGCTGTAAAGGACGCGCTCTCCAAGCCCATCTAATTCAACGTTAATCTGAACAGTATGGGATTGTATTTTTTTTGCAGTTATAAAATTTAAAGCGAGTTGAATGATCCTTGAGAATGTAACTATGATATCCTCCAAATTCATGTTTTTCCCTGGAGATAGATTTCTCTCTTTCAGGATATCAGGGTTCACCCAATCGGGATATATTCCGAAATAGAATATGAAAACCCCATTTTCGAACATCCTCCAAGTCTCAGGTTCACCATTTAAAAAGTCATTGCCTTCGGAATTGAGGTTAGCGTAATTCGCTGATGTACCCGAAATATATGGACGTTTGTATCTAGGAAAGAACCTAGTATGAGCATTTACACTTGCATTTGAAACTAGCTCATACAAATCACCTCCACGGAGTAAGGCTGCCTCGACACTGTTAAGAATGATCGTTACCTTCTAATAACCCATATCACGAAGCTTCGCAATTGTACTGCTGTTAAAGTCTGGATTTAGCTGTTGAGTTATTTGTTTAATGTCAATTCCCAATGAAGCTGTTTGAGATAGGTACTTTTTCACGCCTTTTATGACAGCTAATTCGAGAAGTTCTCTCATTTCCGTTTGGGTTGGTATGGAAATTGTTTCTGGTTTTCTTCTCGTCCGAACATAGCAATAACCCTGTTTGAGTTCCTGAGCATCTTTTTTACAAAGTATGGGTACTTCCTCGAATTCATTTATACGGATGACAACGAAGGTATTTCCTTGATAAGAAACTGTTTCTGGTGGGTGAAAGTTGACATATGGATCAGCATATAACGATATTTGGTCTCCTAGGCCATCATATGACCATGACTTTGCCTGTTCGTCTGTCAATCCTTTGAACTCTAATTGGCGATTTATCTTATCCTCCACAATTCCGATGACAATATAACCGCCACCTCGAATGCTGGATAATCCTAGACTAGCCTTGATAACCTTCTTCAAAAGCTTATCATCTTTTATGTCACCTGGACTCTTGAATTCAACTGAACGAAGCTCGGAGTTAAGCCTGACCAGTTGTTCAAATTCTTCAGTATTCATTGTATGTATATTCTTCCAAGTTTATCTGTGTGTCTGTTGGTGCCAGCCTATGAATGCAATATGATATTCTATGAATACAGCTATACCCTCTACCCGACTCCCGACCACTATAGCGAAGTGAGCAGCCAAATTAACAGCAATTGCAGCTAACATAGACATAACTCCTTCCACAGCTACAGCAAGGACACACAACATGATTGTTGCCACTATCATAGCAATAGTCTTGACAAGAGACGAGTCACTACAATGGTCGGTAGCACCAGCCCCCTTGAGAGGTGTCGGGAATCGAGTAGAAGGTACACCTGTTCTTACCATAAGACGTTTAAGCTAGGTGCTAGTAACAGAACCTTATTATTGTAAAGACTGCGTAAAATACGCTCTACAAGGGAGCAGGTGTTACTTTGAAGCGGAAAAATTACGCGCACAATGAAAAATGTCCGGCGTAAGAGATTAGGAAACGCAACACTTCTTTCTAGAAGTGAGATTCGTTCTCTTTCGGGTGGGGCATGTCTACATGATCTTCAATGGTTGTAACTCGCTCGTTTGTTTCATCCATCTTTTCCCATGTCTTATGAAAAAACCCTGCCATACAATGGTTACGGGAGACGCTGTTCAAAAGCTTCCATGATTTTATCTGAAGTTGAGCGGGTGTCAATCATCAGTGGCTTGAGTTCATCAAGTGCTCCGCCTAAACGAAAGTGCTCATACTCTAGCCTCATTCCCAGGCTGGTGAGTGCGTCTTCTACTGTGGTGAGTGCATCATATACTTCATCGACATACCTGCATACCTTTACAGGTACTTCCTGTTCATCCTACCATTGTTATCGCTTCTGCCACCGTGTACACTGATACACTGTACTGTATAGAAATGTAGGAGGAAAACTACATGGAAGATAAAGAGACTGGTCGCCTGGAAGCTTTTAGCGATGGAGTGTTCGCGGTCGCAATTACCTTACTCGTCTTGAATATTAAGATACTCCCAGATGATGTACTGACCAACGGGAACTTTTGGGGAAAATCAGGTTTAGGTGGGCAGTTGCCCGCGCTGCTCGCTTTCGTGACTAGCTTTTTTACAATAGGCATCATGTGGATTAATCATCATAGACTTTTTACCCACATCAAGCGCACTGATACTGGTTTGATGCTTTTTAATCTATTGCTCTTGCTAGTGATCGTCTTTATTCCTTATCCCACTGCATTAGTAGCGCAACAGTATGCTTTGAACCCTGACAGGCACGATGCTGCGCTTCTGTACAGCGGGACGAATGTGATCCTGGCTATCTGCTTCAATCTACTCTGGCGTTATGCCTCCTACCACAATCGACTTTTAGGCAAAGATGCTGATACACGTGCTGTGGCATCTATCAGCCGACAGTATTTAGGTGGGCCGCTTCTCTATCTCATTGCTTTTGGGTTGGCTTTCATAAGTGTAGCAGCCAGTATTATTTTCTTGTTAGTGTTAGCATTGTTCTTTGCTCTATCTCCTCGTTTGGCAGCCTTCTTTCAAAATTCATGACAACTTCTTTCAGGATTTTGTGCTATGCTAAAAGCACCTACCTGTTCGTATATATGCAAGAGTAGGCGACTGTGTAGGCGTTGATCGACTTTTCATTTACTTACTGTTTTTGCAGATCAGGGGTTAGGGGTCGTGGGTTGTAGTACTATTGACACCCACATATCCTGACACGTATACTGCTTTTGCTACTAACGCTTATTGTGCAGTTATTGTTAAGAACAAATCAAACGTGTTCACCCCCGGGAGAGTGATGCCTACTCACCCTACTCAGACTGTTGAGAAACCTTGATAGCCAACTAGCAAGTTCTAGCAAATTTCAAGGGGGGACAAGCTTACGGGTCAGGCAAGCCGATTGAAGTAGAGAGTTGTGGTATTATGGCATGAAGGAAATAAATGTGTATGGAACAGCTAGCTCAGCTATATATTATTCGCACAGATGCAGCATATCGTTTTCGTCTTGACCTTCCTGATGGTCCTGGTACTAAAGAGTATACGACTGAGATCACTACCGATTTAAGTGAACGGTTGCGCCGTGCTCTACTAGCAGCCTCTCAACACTTGCAGCCCCCCGAGAATAAAAATCAGACAAAACGTAGTGGAATCAATGATGCATTTCACGTTCTGGGTCGACTACTTTTTGATACACTTGTCCCTTCTGCCATTCAGGAAGTTTTACATCACCTGGATGTACCGCTTCTTATCAATGCTAATACCCCCGAAATTCCATGGGAACTCTTATATGATAGCAAACCATCACCCGGACAATTTCTCTGTCAGCGTTTGAGCGTTGGTCGGCAGGTACATAGTGGTCGTAACACGACAAGCTCAACACACCGTCCCCCACTTTCTGAGCGGCTGAGTGTTGATACTACGTTACATAAAGCTCGAAAAATCGGGCGGCGCGAAACACAAGGCCTTTCGGTTTTATTTCTTATCAATCCTACCAGCGAGCGTTCGTTAGCTGAAGAAGAGGTTGCCACTCTTTGCACTACTCTGCCAGAATCTGTTTCACGTATTATTTTATATCGTCAGCAGGCCAATCAGCTAGAGATGCGGATGAGCATCAAAAACGAAACTCCACAGATTTTGCATTATGCCGGACCTGTACCTTTGGCAACAAAAGCGGGCGAACCTATGCTAGCATTAGCTGGTAGTTCACGTTTAGATGCAAACACAGCAGCACAAGTATTTCAGTCATTCCCAAGGCGTCCACTGGTTTTTCTCAGTTATTTTGACAGTATGCAAGCGGGTACACTGCCTGCTCATGAAATGGAGCTACTGGCAGACAAACTCATAACAGCGGGTGCGGGTGCAGTTATTACAATGCGTTGGCCCGTCAACCTACAATGTTCGCGTGAATTTGCCACTCTGTTCTACCAGGAATTAGCAGACGGTATGTCACTTGGCGAGGCTATAAAGCGAACACGTTCCATAATGGCTCAGCGCCATACGGAAGATTTCTCATGGATGTCCTATGTTCTTTATGGAGATCCAACAGTTACGCTGGTTTTAAGCTCCCCAGGTAGTCGCGATCGCACTATGGAATTTCCTTTCGATGATCTTGATGATGACCAGATGTCACAACCAATGTATTCTTCTTCAAATGCGCTTGATCGCCGCTTTTTACAGGAAGTATTGGCGATTGCACTCATGGAAGCGCGGCGAATGCATAAAGATTATCTAGGTACACCGCATCTATTCATAGCTCTTACCAAACTTGATGGAGGATGTACGCAGGACGCTTTGCGCACTCTGAGCTTTTCTTCTAAGCAGGTGCGTGATGTCGTTCGTCTTGCTCTTGGCTCAGGTAAAGCTGCCAGTGATACGCCGATTTTGCCAACGCGCCGCTGTAAAGAAATTCTGCAAACAGCCGAGCGCAATGCTCTCAATGCAGGTTCAACAATCATTGATGAGCGTGCCATAGCTCAGGCTGTTCTTAGTGAGAAGGATGGCGTCACATATGAACTTCTCACCAAAATGGGTATCAATCCTGCGCAACTGATCGAATTGATCCTGGGGAGTAATGCTCGCGCTCTGCTTGAGCTCGTACCCTCAGTCAGCGCCAATCCTGCCGTGTCTCCGGTGGAGCTGCCTGTAGGTATTGGTGCAGAAGCGGGTCTCAAAGGTGGAAATTCAGTGCTTGAGCGCCTTGGACGCGATCTTACGAAGCTGGCCAGCTTGAAGCAATTGCCCCCGCTGATTGGTCGTGAGAAGGAGATGCGGCTGCTGATTCAGACCTTGATGCTGAAGGATCGTAATAACCCGATCTTGATTGGTGATTCGGGAGTTGGTAAAACAACTATCGTGGCTGGACTTGCGCAGCGTATAGTCGATGGCAAAGTCACCCCTGAACTACGAGGTAAGCGTTTGATCGAGCTCTCAGCAAGCTCGCTTGTGGCGGGCACCAAATATCGTGGTGAATTTGAAGAGCGACTATTGAAAGTGCTGGAAGAGGCGGAGAGTAGCGGCGATATTATCCTGTTTATCGATGAGATGCATCTTCTGATAGGCACAGGTCGTGCTGCTGATGGTAGTATTGATGCGGCGGGAATACTTAAGCCTGCGCTTGCTGGAGGACGGTTACGCTGTATTGGCGCCACAACACCACAAGAATATCGCGCAATTGAGAAGGATGCAGCAATGGAGCGCCGCCTCCGTCCCGTTATGATCGAAGAACCCTCGACCGAAGAGGCACTGACAATCTTGACTGGTATGTGCGAAGTGTATGAGCAGCACCATCATGTTACTATCACCAAAGAGACATTACACGCAGCCGTGCACCTGTCAGTGCAATACCTCCCAAATCTACGTCTGCCCGACAAGGCCTGTAGTGTGTTGGATGAAGCATGTTCACAGGCGCGGGTCTTCATGGCGGAGGATGAAGTTGAATCTTTTGAAGAGGATGACGACGAGTCTGTCGAGCAACCGGTGATTACACCCTCCATGATCGCAGAAGTGATCTCGCATCGAACGGGTATTCCGGTACTCGCACCTGGACGTGAAGAAAGGGATCGTTTACTCAATCTGGAAGTTCTTCTTAAGAGGCGCGTCATTGGTCAGGATGAAGCCGTCAATCGTGTTGCGCAAGCTATACAGGTTGCACGTGCTGGTTTAAAACCGCGCAATCGTCCTGCCGGTGTCTTTCTCTTTCTTGGCCCAACTGGAGTAGGAAAGACCGAGTTAGCGCGTGCTTTAGCTGCTGAAGTGTTTGGCTCCGATGAACATCTTATTCGCGTGGATATGTCAGAATATATGGAGAAGCATGCTGTCTCGCGTATGGTAGGCGCTCCTCCTGGTTATATCGGACACGACCAGGAGGGTCAACTGACAGGCAAGCTGCGTCGTCGACCGCATTGTGTCGTGTTGCTCGATGAAGTTGAGAAAGCTCATCCTGAGGTGTTTGATCTATTTTTGCAGGTATTTGACGCTGGTCGCTTGACCGATGCGCAGGGACATACTGTTGATGCGCAACACGCCATCTGGATCATGACCTCCAACGTAGGAACGGATATGTTAGGACGTTCAATGCCCAGTGGTTTTCGTGCAAACGTAAAAGCCACTGGCGAAGAGATGCAGCGTGAACGATTGATGGAACGCTTACGACAGACTTTCCGTCCCGAATTTCTTAACCGTGTGGACGAAGTTGTAATCTTCCAACCTCTGGGTCAAGAGCAAGCGCGAGCTATAACACGCTTGCAGATGAATGAGCTAGGAGCACGTCTCCTGGAACAAGGGTTGGTCCTGAATGCTGATGATAGTGCCATAGAACTCCTCTGCAAAGAGGGCTTTAGCGAGGTACAAGGCGCGCGACCATTGCGTCGTGCCATCGAAAAATTACTGACAGTTCCTCTCAGCCTGCGCATCTTGCTGGCTAATATCCCGGAACATGGTGAGGTCCATGTGAGCGCCGAGGAAGGCAAACTGACGATTGATATTAGAGAACCGGGAATAGTTAAAGAAGTAGAGGAAGAAGAAGAGGATATCAGCGTGGATGCGGTATAAAGGGCGAATAGTATCCACGCCTTTACAATCATTGATTCTTCCTGTTATTCAGCGCCAACTCGGCCATCCTCCCAAACAAATCCACCTTATTTGGGTGCGTCTGATCACCCTTAAGTTCTCGAAAGATCGACGCGACGTTGACTGCGACGCGCTCGCCATCGGTCCACGTTGCGTACCGATCTAGATCAATATCTTTGGCTGCTTCCTGGGCAGACATGCCTATCTCGTAACGCTTTTCGGCCTCCTGATAGATGTACTCGAGATAACCTTTTACCTCAACTACCCCTTTTTTATCGGTAATGGGGCCGTGTCCAGGTACGATGGTATCCACATCCATCTCAAGTATGCGATCACAAGCTCTCAGCCAGTTGCTGGTTGGCCCGGCCCAGATGATGGGATGGCCGCCGATAAACAAGATATCGGCTGTGAAGACGACCCGGTCAGCGGGTATGTGGACTAGGGTGTCGCCAAGTGTGTGAGCAGGCCCAACCTCTATGAGATGAACATCCTTACCACCTACTTTCAGAGTTAATTCACTCTCGAACGTCTTTGTAGGCAAGGTCAAGGTGATATTGTCGAAGTCGAAAGGCCCAAAGATGCGGCTGGCAAACTCACCAAGTTGGCCCAACTCCGGGGCATGTTTGAGCAGCATGGCAAGCTGAGCAGGAGATATATCTGTGGTCATCTCTTCTGCTGTGCGCGCCGACGCGATGATCTGGGCATCTGCAACCAGTTCATTTCCCCAACAATGATCACCGTTGGCATGTGTGTTCACAACCATATCAATGCGGGCTGCGGCTGGGATCGATTTGCGCATGGTATCAAGCATATCCCTGGTTAGTTTCGGGTCGAAAAGAGTGTCGATGAGGAGTGATGCCTCTCCATCAACAACGATGCCGGCGTTACTCCAACCCCAGGTACCATCCGGCTGAAGGTATGCATATACGGTATTACCGAGATCGTGCAGACCTTTCGTATATGGCCATGTGCTCATGTTCTTCCTCTTCCTATTGTGTTGCGGGAGTCCGTCGCTCAGGCATCCAACCGGCAGGAGCAGGAGATCCCATCTTGTTGCGTAAGATCCCAATCCCTTCAATCTCAAGTTCTATTACATCGCCTGCTTTGAGCAATTTACCAAGCTCAACTCCACATCCTCGTCCAACGGTGCCAGAACCAATGAGCTCGCCAGCTACCACACCTTCAGCTTTCGAGATATAAGCAATGATTTCCTCAACTCGCCACATGATTGTGGAACTCGAACCGCGTGACCATTCTTCTCCATTCACACGGGCTACCATGGTAAGGTTGTGAACATCCAGCTCGTCCACTGTCGTTATCCAGGGACCTAGCGCAGACGCAAAATCTTTTCCTTTTGCTGGACCTAGCAGTCCTTGCATCTCGATCGCTTGAATGTCACGAGCGCTGAAATCATTAAAAATAGTGACGCCGAAAAGGTGACCTTTAGCCTGCTCTGGTGTGAGATCTTTGCCTGGACGACCGATTACAAAGCCAAGCTCAAGCTCATAATCCATTCTCTTGCAATAGTCAGGCCAGGAAACCTCCTGTTCATGACCGATGAGTGTCAATGGATTGCCTTTGTAATAGATGGGCTTCTCGTAATATACATCAGGTATCCTGGGTGCCACGTTCATTGCAGCAGCAAGCGTAGGTAATGTGTTACGCAAATGCTGCTCAAATGCCAGGCAATCGCGCATCACTGGAGGATCGATAGGCGCAAGCCATTGTACCTGTCCAATAGGAAGCACAGCGCTACCACTCTCAATAGCACCAATTGTATGAGCAGCAGCTGTTAAAAAGGTCGGTCCGGCAGCAATAGCAGCGCTCATGCTTCCTGGATACAAGGCAGAGGCTAATCGCCGTGCAGCTTCAGCCGAGGCACCTGTGCCTAGCAAACGTTGGTATTCAGCGGAAGCTAGATCAATCACACGCGCCTGTTCTGGTTGAACTGCTACTAGCCTCGGCACAACTCCTTCGAGCGACTCGCGAAGGATACGTCCTAATTTCATGAAAAAACTCCTGAGCGATTTTGAGTGTCTGCAGAAACACTATTGCGTCACACCTGGCATGGCGTAATTATATCATGATCGTCTCAGTGCTTATCACGTGTGATATGATAAATATAAGTGCTAATGAGGAGGTAAATGATTCAAATGAAAGCTGTAAAAACGCACGTTGGGCGCTGTGATAGTTGTGGTGAGCCAGCAGCATATGCTCAACTTTTATCGGGCGGGAGAACATTCCGCTTTTGTGAACAGCATGTCCCATTACTTGTTAAAAAACAAGCTGAAGCGGCTGAAGCTGCGAATAAAGAGAAGAAATAATTCTTACTATCTAGAAAGAATTCTGTTTTCCTCAGCCATCCCTACTGCAGATGAAAATATTGAAAAAGAATTTATCAAGAGGTGAAACTGTCTGATTCAGAGGTGTGATTACAAGCACATCTCTGCCATCTTGAGACGGGAAGCGCGCGACATTATATTGTACTTTTTGTATATCGAGTAACTCCAGCATTAACGGGTAAGGATCGTTGTGCTTAACCAGGATAAGGAAACTCGGTCGATCAGCTTTGCGCACTGCTTCGGTATAAGCAGGGATGCGGTCAAGTATGGGTATATTGCGTATAACAGGCAGCGGATCCGAGACTATGATACTCTCGTGTGATTTGAAGACTATGGGATAGGCGATCCAGTTATTTGCCCAGGCATAATGGATATGTTCGCGCTCCATGTATGCAATAATGGCATCGTCATTCGCCGGTGCGTAAGTGCAAAAGGTCGATTGAAAAGTACTGCCTGCATTACTTGCTGCATAGAGGGCGACTTGCAAATAGACAGATAAGATCAGAAATCCTACAAGCAATCCTAGCGCAATTTTCCAGTAAGGCAATCCTGGGGTAGCCAGTGATGATATGTGTGGAGAGGCTGGTGCGCTGTTATTTGAGGCCGACTCGAACTCGATAGTGTTCTCCTGCCTAACCCTGGTCTGTCCTCCATCTAATGCTTGTTCATGGTTGATAGTATAGGTATCTGCCTCCAACAATATCACGGCTGTAAATATTGTTGCCACGAAGAAGGGTATGACCAACATTAATGGTGTGGCATATCGACCGGCGAAATCATATTGGCATGACCATAAGCCACTGGCAGCGGTTTCGGTGACGCAGAAAATAATACTGACAGAACTTGCAAAGACAATTGGGAGCGCAGCAAGTCTTCGTACTGTCAAGAGTAACGGATGCGGCTGCGTAAATGACAAGGCTACAAGTACTATAGTGGCCAGGATGCTTAGGCCGCTAAAAATGAAAGTGGGTGTTTGTAAAAAACCGAGTGCAGCATTTTCTCCAGGCAGAGCACCACTCAGTATTCTAGGTCCTACGCAAGTGGTATATAAATGCGCTAACCCGAAAAATATGTCCAACCGTGTGGGATATTGTGCTTGTACAACGGCGCGAAGTGGAGGGTTTCCGCTCAATTGCAGTATGTAAGTGATGTTCTGCCATTGATTCAATGCTCCCCAATAGATCGCTGGTGTTAGCCCTACAATGCATGCTGGTATGCTTGCCAGCGCTGGGAGGAGTAGGGTGCGCAAGAAGGTTTGCCTAGCTTTTACCCAGTCCCATACAATCCATATAGCTGCTGCGAAAATAGCATAAAAGATCAGTGGATTGACCCAGAGGCCAAGGCCAATTATAAACCCGATGCTTGCCCAACGCCATGCGAGTTCGCGTCTTGATGCGCCAGCGGCTCTGCGATTGGTAAGTGCGAGAGCAAAGAGCATCAGCAGCAGCATGAAGATGAAAATTTCGACGTAGCCACCCAGTGTACGTAGTTGCAGGACAGTATCGTAAAGAGGTGGAATAGCTGCCAGAAACGCTGCAATGGTCATGAACCACTGTTTGGCATGTAGAGGTAATCGAGCAGTGTCGGCCAGCGCTGAAGCTAATTTCCATGTTAGCCAGACTACTATCAAAGAGAGCAAGATAGGTTCAGCCCGCAGCGCCCATACAGAAGGGCCAACAATCGCGAAGATCCCCGCCATTATATAGGCCTCTAAACTACCCATATACGGCTGGTTATAGAAGTAAATTGGAAGTTCGCCACGCAGAATATGTTCAGCCTGGATGCCGACGAGCGCTTCGTCGCCATCGATGAAGCCCTGTGTATGTATAACGATGAAGGCTCGTACAACGAAAGCAATCAAGAGGCAGAATAACAGGGGTAGGTACGAGGGTTGTTGAGTAATCGAATCTTTACGTCTGCCTGGTCCTCGTTTATACCACACAATGCGCTCTTGAGCATAATTCTGACCAGGTGCTTCTACCAGTTGATCAAAATGCTGTGCTTTGGATTGAGCTGTGTTCAGGTCCCTAATACTCATACCAAATACAACGTACACAGAAGGAGTATCTCATTGGAACATAGGAGAATCAGGCTAGAGGGGCGTTTTTCTTGTAAGTACAACGATAAGGAGATATGAAAACGGGAAAGCCAGAAAGTATCTGGCCTTCCCTTGTTACTAGATGATCAGAGATTACAAGACTAATCTTCGCCGAAGGCTTCTTTGAGCGCGGCTTCCTGCTCTTTGGACAAGTTGGTCTGGATAATCTCAAACTGAATGTCCTTGACGCCCTCGGCAACTTTGTCAAGTACGGCTCCGCTGGTCAGCAAGAACAAGGCAGAAGTGCCTGGAGTGATTTGGGAGCGTACAGAATTGATGAAGTCATCGTCAATTCCATAATGCGCAAAATGGCCAGCGAGTGCACCCATCGCTGCGCCCACCGCCAGGCCGAAAAACGGGACAAAAAACAGCAAGCCGAATAGCATGCCCCAGAACGCACCACCCAATGCAACAACCCCGGTCAAATTACGGAGTTGCTCGGTCTTGGGTTTGCTGGCGCCGGCACGCCAGGAGACGATAGCTCCGTCAACCACGGTGATCAACTGCTGCTTTTGGAGGCTCTCTAACCTGCCCAGCATAAGCTGGGCACCATCGGCTGTCGGAAATTTGAGTACTACTAAAGAAGTACCCGGCGTTGTTGTCATGGTTTCCTAATCCTTTCGAGTTGTGTTCGTAGAGAAATAGCGGGTTTCTACAGTAGAAGCGAGCGTGCTCACTTCTACAGCCATATTATAACACAGGTGGAGTCGTCTGGCATTAGAAAAATCTTGAATGGCAGCATTTTTAGTAGAACAGGACCCATGTCTCCAACTCTCTATTGGGTTCTTGTATTTCACTCATTCGTTGCGGTTGGTTTATACACCAGATGTCTTTCACGTCAAGCTTCTTTGTTTGGATTGCTCTGTTTTTCTGACATCCACTCATCATTATTCTAGCAGGCCTGCGGCCCGCTTTGAGGAGAAAGTTGGGCGCAGCCCCAAGCCCCAGGTTAAGGGCTGCTGCCCTTAACAATCCTGCTTCAGTTGGCACTCCTGATGTATGAGTGGATTTCTGTGTTTTTGCCTTGACAAAGTGATTCAAACGGATTATCTTAACAGAAGAGTTTTCCATCGTTCTCATATTGGGTCTTTGCCTCTATTTTTGGCGTTAAGATTGTTGGGTGTTGGCGAGGAGCATATCTATGTTAGCCTCCCAGATGCGCTCACGGCCTATCAGAAGGAGACTAAGCAGGTAGAGTAAGAGCCTACCAGTTAAGAGCACGAGGAGGTAAGCGACGTCTGTGATCGAATTTGTTAAAGCAATGCCAAATACCGCTACGCGGGCTGAACGCTATGCTGCCGGCAAAGCATTACGCACCAAAGCTCCCCGTAACGGTCATGGAGAGTGGGCTTCTGCTGCTGATCGTCCTGATCCAATTAGTCTGCTTGAGGAGTCCAATCACTCCCGCGTGCAGGAATTGGTGCCCATACGCTATGGGCGCATGTCCCTGTCACCATTTGCGTTCTTACGCGGGTCGGCGATAGTCATGGCGTCTGATCTGGCGAAGACCTCCATTTCAGGCATCCGGGTGCAGATATGCGGTGATGCGCACCTGAGTAACTTCGGCTTCTTCGCTACACCAGAGCGCAACCTGGCTTTTGATGTCAACGACTTCGACGAGACATTGCCAGGTCCCTGGGAGTGGGATTTGAAGCGCCTGGCTGCCAGCATCGTTGTAGCTGGCCGGCAGAATGGTTACACTGCTCAAGAAAATCGTCAGTCAGTCATCAGCAGTATACGGGAGTATCGTACGTTGATGCAGAATATGTCTACCATGCAAGCACTGCCCGTGTGGTACCTGCATCTTGATATGACGGAAGTGATGGGGATGGTGAAACGCAAAGAGCGGGAACAGCTCCAACGACAAGAAAAGGAGGCAGTTCGAAGTACGAGCCTGCGTGTCTTTCCTAAGATGACCGAGAAGGTGAATGGGCAGTACCGCATAAAAGATGAGCCACCACTGATCGTACACGTCGGAAATGAAGGTGATGTCAAAGGGTCGCAAGAGTATGAAGCTGAACGGATCAAAGAGTATTTTGATGCCTACGTGCAAACGCTGCCTGATAATCGTAGGGTGCTGCTCAGCAAATACTACTTCGTCGACATCGCGCGCAAAGTGGTTGGAGTCGGCAGTGTGGGAACGCGCACCTGGGTCATGTTGCTGATGGCAGGAGGCGATGGAGACGACCCGCTGTTTCTTCAGATCAAGGAAGCAGATGCCTCGGTACTCGAGCCTTATTGGGGGAAAAGCGTTTACGCAAACCATGGAGAGCGGGTGGTGCAGGGTCAGCGCCTGATGCAGGAAGCAAGCGATTTGTTCCTGGGTTGGACTCATGGCGAGCAAGTCGATCTCTACATGCGGCAGTTACGCGACATGAAGTTATCGGAAGATATTACGACCATGACGAAGAGTGAGTTCGATCAGTACGCGCAGTGGTGTGCCATGGCCCTGGCTCGATCACATGCTCGTTGTGGTGATCCTGCCCAAATCAGTGGCTATCTGGGCAATAGTGATTTGTTTGATCAGGCAATTGCTCTGTTCGCTGAGGCTTACGCAGATCAAACCGAACGCGATTACACGGCACTGGTAACGGCTATCAAAGACGGTCGAATCAAGGCTGAGGTTGATGTATGATTCATCCAGGTAGATGGTCACTACTGTAGAAAAGGATCAAGTCAATGCAACCAGTCATGATAACAGCAGCAATAGTCGGTGCAGAATTGACCAGGGATCAACAACCAAACTTACCCACATCGCCGCAAGAGATTATTTCAGCGGCTGTTGAGTGTTATGAAGCAGGCGCCGCGATCATACATATTCATGTGCGTGATGCTAAGGGGAACGCCACACAGGATGCAGATATTTTCCGCGAGGTTGTTGAGGGTATTCGTGCTCGTTGCGATGTCATTACCCAGGTCTCGACAGGTGGCGCCGTGTGGATGAGCGCGGACGAACGTCTGCAAAGTATTGAGTGTCGACCAGACATGGCAACACTTACAACCGGAACAGTGAATTTCGGTGATAGTGTCTTCGTAAACAATAGGAGCCTGGTAGAGACCTTTGCGCGCAGTCTGCGTGACTATGGCATTGTGCCAGAAATTGAAATATTTGACGCGGGAATGCTCAATGAGGCCATGCGTCTGCTCGACATGGGTTTGATTACCGAGCCACTACAATTCGATTTTGTAATGGGTGTTCCTGGAGGTATAGGGGCAGATCCGGCTCACCTTGTTCACCTTGTGCGCAGCCTTCCACCCGGCGGCACATGGAGTATAGCCGGAATTGGACGCCATCAATTGACCCTGGGCACTATTGCCCTTGCAATGGGAGGCAATGTACGTGTAGGCTTCGAAGACAATATTTACTATCGCAAAGGGCAACTGGCAAAAACCAATGCCGAATTAGTAGCTCGTATTGTACGGATTGCCCAGGAACTAGATCGACCTGTAGCAACACCTTCTCAAGCAAGAGAAATGTTACATCTGGACAGATATAAGTGATGATAAGGGACGAGGGCGGCCGCAAGGGCAAGGAACAAGGACGGGGCAAGCCCCGTCCCTACTATATACGATCGGAGGCCTTGCCAGGAGCTCTCATGTATGGTAGAGGCGTGCTGTTTAAATCACGGTAAGCAATTCTGGTTCTCCATCGGTAATAGCAATTGTATGCTCGAACTGTGCAGAACGAGAACCATCAGCTGTACAGACTGTCCATTTATCTGCTAACACTTTCGTCTGGTAGCCGCCTGCATTGATCATAGGCTCAATGGTAAAAACCATACCTGGCCGCAGTCTCAAGCCAGTACCAGGGTGTCCATGATGTGGTACCTGAGGATCCTCATGCAGCGAACGGCCAACACCATGGCCGACATACTCTCGTACTGTTGAAAAGCCTTGTGACTCGGCATATGTCTGAATAGCTGCACCTATATCACCTAGTTGCTTATTTGGTCTCGCCTGCTCGATACCCAGTTCCATGGAGCGTCGCGCCACCTTCATTAGTCGCTGTGACTCGCTGTCAAGCTCCCCAACTGCATACGTCATACACGAGTCACCGACCCAACCTTTATAGAGCACTCCAATATCGACACCAATGATATCTCCCTCGCGCAGAATCTGTTTGGGGCCAGGGATACCATGACAAATTATGTCGTTGACGGCCACGCAAATTGTGGCAGGGAAGGCCGGTATAGCGGGAAATCCACTCCTTGCTGGTCGAGCGCCGTAACCTTTATAGATCGGCTTTGCGCCTTTACCGCGAATGTAGTCCTCAGCAATCTGATCCAGTTCTGCTGTGGTAGTACCGGGTTTCACGTAGGGACGTAATATCTCATATGTTTCAGCAACAATACGTCCTGCCTCACGTAGTTGCGCGATCTCTTGCCGTGATTTTAATGTAACTGCCATGTTTTCCTCTCATACAATGAAATGGGGTACGTTCCCGATTCTCTTCATCTCTCTCGACCAAATGAAACGAGCTTGCTATCTTCCTCTAAATCCTGCTCCCAAGCCAGCAGATCGCTAGTTGTCACGGTAAAATAGGTACTAAAATAGCGCAGTAGATTATCCAGGGTTGTGTAATCAATGCGTTGACTGCGTCCTGTGTTTAGCGCGGTCAATGCACTGAGAGAAACGCCACTTTCTCCCGCAAGTCGGCGCAAACTTAAAGATGGTTTCCCCTGTTGAGCGCGTTCGACATTTGCCCTGGCGAGCAATAGCCGCAGTCTGCAAGAGATTGTCATATTCAATACCTCCTGTCGATGCATTTATTTATTGATTTACCCATAAACACCTACAGAATACTATCAGAATTGTTGCTTCATGTCAATACAATGTACTGTCTTGCGACAACATACTATGGGTGCCATTGGTTGAAATGCGTGTGCGCGAACTTTCCGATGAGAGAACGAGTGTGTTACTCTCTGCTAATATCACCAGTCGATTGGTGATTGAGGATATGGCAAGAGTTCAGAACTTCAGTGGTAAGTGAATTTCGTAATTTTTATATGCTACCCAACAAGGATGACACACAGGGCTTTGGGTCCTTGCACTCCAATCGTCAAGGTACGCTCAATATCGGCTGTACGGCTGGGACCCGTCACGAGTGATATATAATGCTGTTGGTTTGACCCAGACTTCGTAAGCTCTACTAGCAATTTACCAGCATCCTCCAACATGGGAAACAACGTCTCTTTGCGCACAAGCACAAAATGGGTCAATGTTAACATACCAACTATGCGTGCTTCAAGCGCATTTTCTGCCAGAAGCACACTGCCGGTTTCAGCAATTGCCAGTTCTGCCACGGAAAGTCCGGCAGGCGCATCAGCAACACTTGCCGGACTTCCTGCCTCACGAATTTCAATGCCTTTGTCACGCAAAAGTGGAAGAATTGCCGCCCAGGATTGGGATGTAGCAAAGTCAGGGGCAACAATGATTTCTCTTTGTACCAGTGCTGGATGAGCAACAATAATCTCCGTCGCTTGCTCAAGGCGATCGACGGAATGCGCTTCGCCTCCAACAGAGGCAAGTCGCTCTTTAAATCGTACAAAGAGGTCGTTTGTCGTTAGCATATTTCATTACTAAAAATAATGTGACGTGATACCTCCATCAACAACGAGCCAGGCCCCGGTTGTCCAGGATGACTCATCAGAGGCGAGGTAGAGAGCCATATAGATAATGTCGTTCAGTTCTCCAAAGCGGCCCAGAGGGATACGGTTAAGACGCAGATTTCGTGCCTCTTCACTTGTCCAGAGCATACGCAGCAGTGGTGTTTCGATAGGCCCTGGGCAAATGGCATTGCAGCGTATACCGTCTTTGCCATATTGTACTGCAAAAGATTTTGTCAGGGAGAGCATACCGCCTTTGGAAGCAGTATACGCGTCTTGTGGCACGGTGCATCCCATAAAGGCTACAAATGAGGCAACATTAATAATAGAGCCTTTGCCTTGCTTTACCATATGTGGAATTGTGTGCTTTGAACAAAGAAAAGCACTCTTCAGGTTCACATCGAGTACCCTATCCCATGTCTCCTCAGTGATATCGGTGACACTTCCATCATCAGAGGGCATTATACCAGCATTATTGTAGAGCACATCAACATGACCAAAGGCATCGATGGCAGTGTCAACCATGATTTTGACATCGTTTTCTTTCGCGGCATTAGCTGCTACAAATATGGCCTTGTTGCCGGAATCACGGATCTTTCGAGCCGTTTCTTCACCCGCATCTGTAGCAATGTCAGTAACTACAATACTTGCTCCTTCCCGTGCGAAGAGTTCTGCTGCTGCCTGTCCCATACCACTCGCGGAGCCTGTGATGATGGCTACTTTGTCTTTGAGTCTCATAAAATTCCTGTCCCCTTTCGACAAGCCTGAGCACTCGCATTAGCTGTCAATTGTTTTGTTTTACCGCGAAGCAGCTTTGGTGAGACAGATGCGTGCCAGCCCAACGCGTTAGCAAAGCCAGTAAGTGGAAATTAAAAATGCCTTACGAGGTCAAGGTACCAGAACGGCATACGTTTGCGCAACAACGGCTTGCTGCGTACCACATTGCCAGGAATGCTATCACGAATATCGTAAGCAAGCTCACCAGTCAGCGATCCGGCCATTTCGCCAGGAGCATATTGCAGCGGGGTCGTCGTCGAACGTCTACCTGTGCGCTGTTCGCGAGTGTCGATAGTCATCATCGTCAGCGTGAGTTCTTCGTCATCTGCAATGACTTCTACCCATGGGTAGTAAGGAAAAGAAGGCGAGTAAATGCCACTATACCCATTGGCGCGTATCTCACCTGACTTTCCGCCCCAGTTCGCCACAGCTAAATATACCTGGTGTTCAGCGGCCCGTACCCTCCAGATCAAAGAGTGAGTTGGATCATATTCATCAGGCGCAACAGGACGTTCAAACTTGATACTCGAAGGACCCAGGCCAATGGGATCGGGAAAGTTCAGAAACGTTGGCGCACATACCAGGTCTGCCCCTTTACCAGCAAGTACGCGTAGAGTTTCTGGAAAAAGTACATCGTACCCGGTTGCCAAACCGATACGACCAGTAGGAGTATCGAACGTCGGTAATCCCAGGTTACCAGGATTTGCCCAAAGTTTGTCACTGCGCGTTAAATGTATCTTTCGATACTTACCATATACGCCTTCTGGGTCAATAAGCAAGACTGTATTGTAGTATGTGTTGGTGGGATTGCTCGCGTCGCTCTTTGTCAGGTCTTTCGCTCCCTTTTCTGTGACCTTCTCCGCAATTCCCAATACAAGGCTTATCTGATATTCGTTCGCCAGTACAATCAGTTCATCAATTTCTGGTCCCGGAATCTCAATTGCTCCAGTTTGAATGCGGGCTGCAATTTCAGGAGTTAACTCATGTGTACCTGAGGGACCTGGTAACATCAGTTCTGGGAGAACCAGGATATCTGGACGCGCTGGTGCGTGATCATTCAGCAGGGTCTTGAGCGTATCTCGCAATAATGCAATTGGACTGGCTCGATCAGAGCTTATATTTTCTAGCTCAGTTTCACGTCCTCTAAGGAATACTTGCAAATCAAATTGCATTATGCCAACACATGAAAGTTGTCCAGGAGGAAGCTCTCCCATTTCATAGAGACCATGATAACGTAGTGGTTCCCATAGGTAGGTATTATTAGCTAATGTAATATACTCAGTTGGCTGACGATCAGCTAACCTATCACCAATGATTTCTCCCTGGCTGTTTCCCCAACTCTTATTGCGACTACGGTTTAAATCCACTTCGCCGTAGACAATACCCTCACCACTGTCGAGGTAGTCCTGAATAGCTCCATCCGGATCAATTACGCAACTTCCGCCACTGAACTGAACGCCGCGTTCGATACCATAGCGGTCAGCAGCAATAAGATACACCCCATTCTCAAATGCACGTGCCATCCACCAGCTACCAGGGCATTTTTCTTCCAGCCAATTCGTCGGGAAAAGTAATACATCTGCTTTGCGTAATGCTGGGATACGTGCTGCCTCGAAGAATGAAGCGTCCTGACAAATGAGACCTGAAAGTCGGCCCAGTGGCGTTTCCCACACTGGCATATCCAGATCACCATCTCTTGCCCAACGTGGTTCAGAGATGTACGAGTGTATTTTACGATATGTCCCGATCAAGCCATATGGGCCGATCAAGGCCAGAGAGTTATAGTAAACATCTGTAGTAGGGTCAACCTCAGCAAGGCCAATGGTGATGTAACAGTCATATTGGGCTGCAAGTTGCTGAAAACGGTCTGTAGTTGGGCCGGGAATAGGTTCAACATAAGGAGCAATTTCTGTACGAGATTCCCAACAATAGCCCGTTGTCGCCATTTCCGGTAAGACGATCAAACGCGTATTATGCTGTGCAGCCTCCTCCACGAGATGGAGAAGGTCAGTCACGTTCTTCTCTTTTTCGCCAAACGTTGGCTCATATTGAATTGCAGCAACCCGATATCGAGTATATGTGGGCGCAGGTGCATTCATGGTAATTCCCCTCAGTATCCTGTTTTTTGAAGGTGGATCATTTTGAGGACGAATTAACCATACCATTTGACTCAATAAGCGTCAATAGCCAAATTTACGTTATTCTCCTTATCCGCATAGCTACTTTACCTATTTCATTTGGGATACATAGTACTGAAGCGTTGTGCTATCTCATTCCAGGTGGCGTGGTGAGCACTGCGCGGTGAGAATATCTGCGTAGGCTCGTGCTGTGCGACGGCCCGCACCTCTTCCAGATTGTGCAGTTCGCCAAGGCCTACCAACTGCATGAGCGCGTTACCTCGTGCTGTCGCCTCAGTTGGCCCAGCGATAATTGGGATATCGAGCGCATCCGCCAGCCATTGGTTGAGACGCGTATTATGCGCTCCTCCACCAAGCACATACACACAATTCATCGTGATGCCAGTTAGCAAGCTGATTTGTTGGAACACTTCGCAATAGCGCAGCACGAGGCTTTCCATAATGCAGCGTCCAAAAGCCGCTGATGTCTGAAGCGGTGCGTGTCCGTGTTCTAAGAGATACGTATTGATCGCCATCGGCATGTTCTCTGGAGCCAGAAAACGCGGATCGTCTGGATCGATGAGAGTTGCAAATGCCGGAACACTATCCACTTCTGCTAACAATGTGTCGTAATCCATGACATTACTATCACGTGCCCACCATCGCTGGCATTCCTGTAACAGCCACAATCCCATCACGTTCTTGAGGAAGCGGGTCGTGCCGAAAACTCCTCCCTCGTTCGTACAGTTAGCGGCTAGTGCCTCCGGCGTCATGATCGGCCGTGAGAGTTCCACTCCTACCAGAGACCAGGTGCCTGAGCTGATATAACCCCAGCCGTCCGCCAGCGATACAGGTGTAGCGACAATCGCTGAGCCAGTATCATGTGTTGCCGGCGCAATTACTCGCGCTTTGCCTACATCGCTCTGTAATTCCGATAAAACCTCGCCTAACGGCGTACCAGCATTGACTACGGGCGCGAGCATGGAAGTAGGAATTGCGAGTTGATCGAGCAGGTCAGTCACCCACGCTCCAGCAATGGGGTCCAAGCACTGTGTCGTGGTCGCGTTGGTGTACTCAGTCACGAGCGACCCACAGAGCCAATTGTGCAGCAGGTCAGGAATCATGAGCAGACGTTGGGATCGGGCTAATTCACCTGGCTGCATGTGTTGGTGCGCATAAAGCTGGAAGAGCGTGTTGAATGGCAGGAACTGGATGCCCGTGCGCCTATATAACACATCTCGGGGAACGCTTACGAAAACCTGCTCCATTATACCGTTCGTACGGTGGTCGCGATACTGGTAAGGTTGACCGAGCAGGAATCCATGGCTATCCACCAGACCGTAATCGACCCCCCATGTATCGACACCGATGCTGTCAAGGGTTCCCGCGAGCTTCCGCGCTTTACGAAGCCCGGAGAGCATCTCGTCCCATAAGCCCAGCGCATTCCAGAAGCGATGCCCGTGTAGCATCACCGGCCGGTTAGGAAAGCGATGTACCTCTTCCAGGCCCATGCGCTGGCCATCGAAGCGTGCCAGGATGATGCGCCCACTCTCCGCACCAAGATCGACAGCTGCTATATTCCGTGTCGCCATAAGATGTTCCTTTCCCTTAGCGCGGATAAGCAGCAGCGACACCACCGTCGACGTTGAGGATATTCCTGCCGCCAGGTGCTGGCCCAGATACGAGATCCGGCCAGCACAGCGTCCGGATTCACGGTGTTCACGCGAATGCCATACTGACCGCCTTCCTCGGCCAGGCAGCGCGCCAGGTGAGCTTCAGCAGCCTTGGCCGTCGAATATGCAGCAGCGTTCTTGCCGGCGACCAGCGCATTCTTGCTGGCGACAAAGACCAGGTTACCCCCGCGTCCCTGCGCCTGCAAGAGCCGGAAGCCTTCGCGTGCCACCAGGAAATAACCGGTGGCCAATACATTCCAGTTCTTGTTCCACTCTGCCAGGCTTGTCTCGGTGATGGGCGCGCTGGAGGCCAGCCCGGCATTGTTAACAATGATATTGAGACCACCGAAAGCCAGAGCAGCTTGCTCAAAGGCCTCGCGTACGCTCTGTTCATTTGTAACGTCCATTTTGACTGCCACTGCTCGCCCTACACCGTAGTTTTGGTTGAGAGACGCAGCTAGTTGTTCTGCACCGGCCAGATCGATATCAGTAGCGATAACATGTGCGCCATCCTGCGCCATACGCAGGCAGATAGCCGAACCGATACCGCCCGCGGCGCCAGTCACCAGCACCACATGGCGCGCAAACTCACGCTCTGGTGGTGCCAATTTGAGCTTGTATTGTTCCAGCGGCCAATATTCGACGGCGTAGCTCTCGGCATCGTTCAAAGAGATGAAGCCACCACACGCTTCTGCGCCACGCATGACCGCAATTGCACGATGGTAGAGTTGAGCGGAGACATCGGCCATTGCAGCGTCTTTACCGGTGGTGAACATCCCCACGCCAGGGATCAGGATCACGCGTGGGTGCGGATTAGATGCGGCATCGTTCGCGCGTTGGACGGGCACAGCGGCATCGGGATCAAGGTTTTGCCGCTCGTTTGCCTTAAGATAGCTACGATATTTTGCAACATACGCCTTCATACCTGCGCGCAAGGAGGCTACAAATTTCTCACTACCCTGTTCTGGCTCCCAATCGACGAGCAAGGGCCAGGGTTTAGTGTGAACCAGGTGATCGGGACAGGCCGCTCCAATCTTGGTCAGGCGTAATGCATCCTGGCTGTTCGAGAAGGTAAGAATGTCCTCGCCTTCTTCAAAGCGCAGAACCTGCCATTTTTCATCTGAGATCAGCCCACGCAGGATAGGCGCGACCTGTGCTGCGAAAGCTCGACGCTTCTGTGCTGAGGGCGTAGTGATACGAGCGCCGCCAAAGACCGCCCTGCCTAAGTGGGCGATACGCGCCTCAACATAGTTGCGCGCCCGAGTGATTGTTTCCAACGTCGAGGCATAGCAGGCCTCGTCGGTCTCGCCCCAGGTAATTAAGCCATGTTTCGCGAGAATGACAAGCTTCGCATCTGGTTTGGCACGTAGTGCTAGCGCAACCTCGTGTGCCAGTCCAAAGCCTGGGCGGCGGTACGGAATCCAGATCAGGTGGTCGCCGAAGCATTCCCATGACAGCGCCTCGCCATCTACGGCACAGGCAAAGTAATTCGTCGCATCTGCATGCGTATGATCGACATGCGCGAACGGCAGAAACCCATGCAAGAGAGTCTCAATTGAGGGACGTGGGCGGCCTGGCTCATAGAAGCAGTGCGCGAGGTAGTCCACCATCTCGCTGTCACTCATGCGCTCGCGTTCCAATAAAGGAAGCACATCATCCAGATACAGTCCAGTAAAGGAGGCTTGCGTGACAGTTGCCAGATCAGATCCGGAGCCTTTCACCCATAGAATACGCGCAGGACGATCGCGAAAATCAACCTCATCAGCCTTGGCAGAGGTGTTGCCGCCCCCCCAATTGCAGATTGAACGGTCCGCTCCCAGCTTGCGTGAGCGCGCGACTAATTGCATTAATGTCGTTGGAGGAGATATATTTGTCATTGTATGAAATCCTTCATCATCAACAAGAACCTTCTTTAGCTATGCAGGTGGAGGAGAGGCGCGATAAAACAGGCCCCTACGCACCCGGATAACCGCTTGACGTTGCAGCAGCAATCCGTTCGCGTGCGATGCGCTCAGCGTAGCCACTCGCGCGGAACGCCGCAATTGGATCGGGGTCAAGTCCCTGGCGGACACGGACCTCTGAGAGCAAAGGGCGCACATCTGTCTCATACGCTATCTGTAACACGCGATACGCTCCCAGCACATCACCAACTTCCTGGGCTTCTCGTAGCGAGGGTCGATCTACCAGCAGCGCTTTAGCATAGGCCATCTGGATATTGAGGACGCTCTGGAGCATGGCCTCGATCTTCGGCTCGATATTGTGCGACTGGTCGATCATGTAAGCGATGCGATCAGCATTGGCGTTGCCCTCGGCACCCGCACTGACGATCTCATTGAAGATGCAGAAGAGTTCAAAAGGGTTCTGTGAACCGACAATGAGGTCATCGTCGGCATACCTGCGGTCGTTGAAATGAAAGCCGCCAAGCCGACCTTCATCAAGCAACTGCGCAACAATCTGCGCAATATTGGTTCCCTGTGGATGGTGGCCGGTATCCACCAGCACCTCCGCCTGCAGACCAAGTTTTTGAGACATGAGCAGCGACGTTCCCCAGTCCGGGAGATCAGTGGAATAAAACGACGGCTCGAAGAACTTATACTCGATCAAGAGGCGCATACCAGCGGGTAATGCTGCGTAAATGGCCTGCAAGGAATCCAGCAGTCGGCGACGGCGACGTCGAAGATCATCCTGTCCGGGATAATTAGTACCATCAGCCAGCCACAGACTGATAATATTCGATCCCAGCGATTGTGCAATCAGTATGCATTCGATCACGTGCTCGATCGCTCGCTGTCGCACCTTCTTGTCAAAATGGCACAGGCTGCCGAGACGGTACACATCGTCCTGAAAGAGGTTCGGATTCACGGCACCAATACGCAGGCCGAGTTGCCCTGCATACACCTTCACTGCATGCCAATCGTCTTCTCGGTCCCAGGGAATGTGAATGGCGACGCCGGGACAGATACCGGTGACCTTATGTACCTGGGCCGCGTCTGCCAGCTTCTCGCGCAGATTGCTGGCTGCCCCAGGCCAGTGAAAGACCTTGAAACGCGTCCCGGAATCTCCATAGCCCCACGAGGGAGTCTCGACGCTGAATTGTTGAATGGCTGTGATAACGCTATCGAGAGCGACACCTCGCTCTAGCAAGCGATTTTCGATTTCTGAACTCAAGTACTCACCTTTGCATGACTATTGCTATATATTGTGTTAGGATAGGTTTGTTGTCTCGATGAACTTTCCACAAACGGATGTAAGCTCCGTCCCTCCCTTGAATTTCAAGAGATGAGCTCACTTAACTGCCCTGGCAGGCTACACATTTCGCGCACTGTATTTTATTCGAGATGAAAGACTTCATCAAGAACAGGTGGGAAACCTGTATCCGCTTCGGTTTCGCGGATTAAAATATCGCTCATCTTGGTCTCCCAGCGTTGACTGGCACGACTAGCTTCCATGATCTCCAGATAGCGCTGAAAATCCTCGACCTCCATGTAAGCAAACAGTTCCGTGCCGCGCAGATAGATGGAGTAGTTCTGGCACCCTGCACGTTTGAGGTCTGTCACAAGCTCTGGCCAGACTTGCTGGTGACGCCGACGATACTCTTCCTGGGTACCGGGCTTGATCCGCATGATAAAAGCTACGCGCTGCATAGAATTGCTCTGCCTTTGTGAGCCTATCGAGGGAGGATATGCAGAGAATCGGCCTTCTTTGTATATCCTCCCCGAAAAGGCGAACAAACGAATGGACTAACCTAAAAGTTAAACTGGTCGATGTTTGCACTGTTGAAAACGGTTGGTGGGCCAAGAAGGACCACGTGATTGGCGCCAATTGTATAGCTACCTAGCTTGCCAGCCGTGAACTTGTCACCGGCATTCCCCTGGATCTTCCCTTGAACTAGCATAGCCGCGACATAGTAGGCCAGGTAGCCTAGGTCAGCAGGATTCCACAACTCAAAGCCCTTGATCGTGCTATCTTTGACGTACTGGCGCAGTTGATTCGGTGTGCCAAGACCTGTTAGAGCCACCGTTCCGCCTTTCTTCACCGACTCGAGCGCACGAGCTGCGGCAGCAATACCCACCGTGGTGGGAGAAATGATCCCCTTGAGGTTTGGGTACTGCTGTAGTAAGGCCAGCGTATCGTTAAAGCTAGTCTGGTCATCGTCGTTCCCATAAGCGATCTTGACCAACTGCATATTTGGGTACTTCTTTGCTAGCTCATCCTTCATGTAGCCGATCCAGGTGTTCTGGTTCGCGGCCGTGCTGGCTGCCGAGAGAATAGCGATCTGGCCGGTACTATTGATTTGCTTGGCCAGCAAATCCACTTCGCTGCGGCCTATCTGCTCACTATCTGCCTGGTTGACAAACACATTGCGTGCATCTGGTGCTACATCAGCATCATAACTCACGACCTTGACCCCCTGCGCCATCGCCTGTTTCAGTGCTGGTGCGACAGCATTGGGATCATCTCCCGAAATGACGATGGCGCCGACATGCTGCTCGGTGAGGGTTGTAATGAACGGCACCTGTGCAGCGGCATTTGCCGAGGACGGGCCAACCTGCTGGAATTGTCCATTCAGGGCCGTGGCAGCCAGTTTGCCCCCCGAGGCTGCAGTATCAAAATACGGATTGTTGATCTGCTTGGGCAGGAAAGCGATAGTCAGCGAACCGCTAGAGGCGCTCGGAGTGCTGCCCGCAGAGGAGCTACTTCCACTCCCACCGCAGGCGGTGAGCGTGAAAATGGTTAGAACGATGAGTCCAAGACTTAGCGTCGAAAACAGCTTCTTCACTGTTTCCCTCCTTTACATCTGTTGAGGACTACCCGCGACAAGACGCCGACGGGCTATTACGACCTGAATGCGCCGGGCGATGTTGGGTCCCAGCACAGAGAGGATCAACAACAATCCAATTGCAAGACTCTGGATATCCCCGCTGATATTCTTTAGGCCTAACACATTCTGTAAAATAGCGACAATGAAAATGGCCAACACCACGCCCAACAATGAGCCACGACCCCCAAAGATGTTGACGCCGCCCAGTAAGACAATCGTCACGACATACAGTTCAAACCCCAGCGCGTTATCCGGTCGAGCGCTGGACAGGCGCGCGGTGAAAATCACTCCGGCTAGCGCCGCGATCACCCCGGAGAGCATGAATAGTATCAGTTTCACCCGGCTCACATTTATTCCGGAAAACCGCGCCGCCTCTTTGTTATTGCCCATGGCGTAGATTTGCCTACCCCACTTGCTGAAATGCAATACCACCCCATAAATCACCACCAGGATGGCAAAGATCAGAACCGACCAGGGAATCTCTGTGCCCGGGATAGAGCCAAATCCCAGATTGGTAAAAGTGGAGGGAAAGTCGCTGACCGCCTGATCACCTAAGACAACAAAGGCCAGACCACGATAGAGGGCGAGCGTGCCAATCGTTACGACCAGTGAAGGCAAGGCGAGCTTTGTGACAAGTAAGCCATTAAAACAACCCGCAACAAGCCCAACTAGCAGGGCCACTCCAATTGCAACCCAAATAGGATGCCCGCTCTCCCAAAGTAGACCCAGTACGACGCTGGCCAGACCCAGCACCGAACCAACTGATAAATCAATCTCACCAGCGATGATAATCAGTGTCATCGGTAGAGCCATGATGGCTATTTCCATGGTGTTACTGGTGAGCGCATTGAAGTTAAAGCCGCTCAGGAAATAGGGTGAGAGAAAACTGCCGATCACCACACTGATCAGGAGCAGTATCACAAGCAGAGCCTCCCAGGAAATCAGGAGCGATTTGAGTCTTTTCATGCTTTCTTCCTCCTGGAGAGGATGGTTCGCTGCAACCAGCGAGTGATAAAGACATCAAGTACTACAGCAACGATAATAGCTGCACCATATATCGCCTGCAGCCAGAACTGAGAAATGTTCAGAATGTTTAAGGCATTTTGCAAGGTGCCCAGTACAATCGCACCTAGCACCGCACCCAGGATGGTGCCTGAGCCACCAAAGATATTGACTCCGCCTACAACAACCGCTGCAATAACCTGTAATTCCAGGCCTGTGGCATTGGTCGCGTCTACCGTGGCAAAGCGCGCGCCCCAGAGCACTCCTGCTAGCCCACAGAGCAATCCCGAAGCGGCGAAAGCGGAAAAAACAAGCCAATCCCGGCGAATACCTATAATATTTGCTGCTTCGGGATTGCTGCCTACCGCATAAAGCTGGCGTCCGCCAGGTGAGGCATGAAGAAAATAACCGACGATGACTGCAATGGCCGCAGCGATGAGGATCAGGGCCGGAATACCAAAGATCTGGGTTGTCGCTAATGCCAGGTAGCCGGTCGGCACATCGGAGGCATTGATCTGGGAGGTCGTGTTGGATGAGACAATAAAAACCAGGCCCCGGTAAGCGTAGAGGGTACCGAGCGTGGCCACAATCGCCGGGACACGCCCGAATGAGACGATCAGTCCATTGATCATTCCCAGCACCAACCCCAGTGCACAACCCAGTAGGATGCCCAAAAGCAGATTGCTATCGGGAAGTTGCTTAAAGAAATAGGCTGTGACAAAGGCGGTGAAACCTACCATTGAACCCACTGAGAGATCTACGTTGCGCGTCAATACCACCAGCGTCTCTCCCACGGCAACGATTACAAGAATGGCGATGGAGAGCAAAATCTGCTCGAAATTGTCGATACTCAGAAAGCGCGGCGCCTGAAGACCGACGATGAAAATAATGAGAAGCAATACAATCAGAAGGCCTAGTTCCCGCACCCGGCTGACCTGGCCAAGCAAACGGGCCTGGCTCAACTGGCTGCGCTGCCTGGTGCGCTCCACATCTTGACTCGTAGTGGTCATGCCATCACCTATCCTGTCCTGTGGCGGCGTACATTACTCGCTCCTGAGTCGCTTCGGAGTGCGCGAATGTGCCGGTAACACGTCCCTCGTGCAGAACAATAACCCGGTCGGCCATGGCAAGCACCTCCGGAAGCTCGCTGGAAATCAAAATAATCGCCAGGCCTCTAGCAGCCAGGTCTGAAATAATACGGTGGACTTCGGCCTTGGTCCCAACATCGATACCACGCGTTGGCTCATCCAGGATCAGCACCGATGGGTTGGTCGCCAGCCATTTGCTGAGAACCACTTTCTGCTGATTCCCCCCAGAAAGGGCGTTGACTAACTGCTCCACGCCCTCGGAACGGACACTAAATTGACTGGAATACTCACCTGCGATCTTCCGTTCCCTGCGCGGATCGACCAGTCCCAGGCGCGAAACTTGATGTAGAATAGCCAGGGTGACGTTGGCGGCGATAGAGAAGTTCATGACCAGGCCGTGCAGGTGGCGATCCTCAGGAACATAGGCAATGCCGTACTCCATAGCATGCTGTGGCGAGCGGATATGTACCTGCTTGCCTTTAAGCCAGAGCTCGCCGCTCTCTGCCTGGTCGACGCCAAAGATTACCTGTGCCACCTCTGTGCGCCCAGCCCCGACCAGACCCGCGAGACCAAGGATCTCACCCCGGTGAAGCTGGAAGCTCACATTGGTAAAAACTCCAGGCCGTGTGAGATTGCGCACCTCCAGCACCACTTCCCCGATCTCAGCCTCGCCTTTGGGGAAGAGGTTGGAGAGTTCACGCCCGACCATATGCTTGATAATCTCTTCGGTAGTCATCTCGCTGACCGGGGCAGTAATGATATGTGCACCATCGCGGAAAACAGTCAGGCGATCGGCGATCATGAAAACTTCTTCCAGACGGTGGCTGACGAAGAGTATAGCCACACCACGCTCGCGTAGTTGCTTCACAATGGCAAATAATTCATCGACCTCATGCCCTGAGAGTGCTGCGGTTGGTTCATCCAGTACTAGAACACTTGCCTGCAGGGAGAGAGCCTTGGCGATCTCCACCAGCTGTTGTTCAGCAACTGAGAGTCCTTGTACGGGTGCATGGGAACTGAGCGAAACATCCAGAGACGTGAGCAGTTGATCGACCTCGCGATACATGCGCTTCCAATCAACACGCCCAAAGCGATCGCAAGGGTGACGGCCCATGAATACATTCTCGGCAACGTCCAGGTCGGGGAAAAGCATCGGTTCCTGTTGGACAACAGCGATGCCAAAAGCCTGGGCCTGTGTAGGCGAGCGTAGTTCTACCAGCTCGCCGCCAACTTTCACTATCCCTGCGTCCGGCCTGTAGATACCAGCCAGGATTTTCACCAGCGTGCTTTTACCTGCGCCATTCTCGCCTACCAATGCATGCACTTCACCAGGGAAGAGACTAAAGTCCACTCCCCTCAGGGCCTGCACACCGCCAAATTGTTTGGCAATCCCATTGAGTTCAACGATGGGGTCACGAGTTTGCGTCACACTCTCATTCCTCCTCATGGAAATACATACAAGACAGGATCCCTGCGGGGTACGATGACCGATGAGATGAAATGCTTCAACTCTAAGCAAACAGTATTGCTCACTACCGCGTTGTTAGAGATGAGCTGCGAAATAAGTTTACAGTAATTGAGAGACTTATTCGTAATGTTTATGATAGACACGAAATGTGATTGACCATAGGAGAATTGAAACGTTTCAATTAAAAGCAATTGTATATTTTCATTGCGGTGTTGTCAAGGGGTTTCGAGGGAAATTCGAAACAATCGCATCTACTTTATGCTAATTTTACAAACAACTTGCAGAGCTGACCCTTACTTCTAGCCATTCGAAGTTACTAAATTTTAATCGGCTTCCACAACAGCTCCTGAGTTAAGAGGCGATTGCTGTTAGAAAAAAACCATTTCGGTTGAACAGCCTGTTCGTCCTTTTGTGACATACTTAATGCATGCGGCGTGGTGATATAATCTGCTCAGGTGAAACGACCTACAATCTGGACGATGTCGGAATCCCTCAGCGGCTGAACTGGTACCATACATATCGAACAGTGGGGAAAGAGTTCGAGAATGAGTTCAATGTCAGGTATCCGTGAAGTGGCGAAACGTGCAGGTGTTTCGCTCGGAACTGTATCGAATGTGCTCAACCGACCTGAAATCGTTGCTGAAGAGACGAGGCGACGCGTACAGCTAGCCATCGAGGAAATCGGCTTTGTACGTAATGGGTCAGCTCGCCAGCTACGTGCTGGCAATAGTCAGTATATTGGCCTGGTTATGCTTGATGTGGCCAATCCCTTCTTCACAGAGGTTGCACGAGGTGTCGAGGATGCGGCAAACGAAGCTGGCTATGTCGTTATCCTTTGTAACTCTGACGATTCCGTAGAAAAGGAAAGTCACTATCTTCAGGTACTTGAGGAGCAGCGTGCTAGAGGAGTACTGATTACCCCGGTCCAAAGTGATGCCAGTTATCTACAGCGGTTTCGAAAGCGTGGAATTGCCGTTGTCCTACTGGACCGTCCAAGCAAAATAAAGGACCTCTGCTCGGTTGCTGTCGATGATGTGAGAGGTGGTGAACTAGCCACCTCTCATCTGCTCGATCAAGGCCATGAGCGAATTGGCTTTGTACATGGCCCGCTCAGCATTCGCCAGTGTGCAGATAGACGAAGGGGAGTGCTACGGGCAGTGAGAAATGCTGGCCTTGATCCCGATCAGGTAATTGTTGATATTACCACTTCGGCTCAAAATGCCAGGGAAGGCGAAGAGAGTTTAGAGAAGTTATTACGTGCTAGAATAAAGGCCACTGCTGTTTTTTGCGCGAATGATCTTCTTGCGCTCGGAGTGATGCGTGGTCTGATGAAGCATGGGATTTCCATTCCCAAAGATTTTGCTCTAGTAGGCTATGACGATGTCGAATTCGCGAGTGTTCTTTCAACACCACTCACATCTATTCGACAACCAAAATACGAACTCGGATGTGCAGCCGCGGAGTTGTTGATTGACGAGGCACATAATCCAACCTCTCATCAGCACAAGCACATTGTGTACCAGCCCGAGCTGATCGTAAGAGAATCAAGTCGCCCTTAGCTGGACTTCTCCAGAAAACAGTTTTCCCCTTGTTGCTCCTCATTCTATGTTATCTCAAGCAAGAGTTATTCCTCTTTTCTCATCAGCGCGTGAAATGCTCTTGCTGATGCTTCGTCCATATGGTAACTCTCGTTGTCAGCAGGGAATGTCCCAGACTCGATATCAGCAAAGAAACGTTCAAGGGCCTCAGTAGCTATATCGGCCAGGTGGGTATATTGCCGGACGAACCTCGGAAGCCGGCCATGATGCAACCCTAACACATCGTGGTACACCAGAACTTGACCATCACAATATGGCCCTGCACCGATGCCAATGGTGGGTACCGGTACTTCCTGGGTGACAATCTGGGCTACTATATCGGGAACGCCCTCCAATACAATAGCGAAGACACCAGATGCTGCTAAAGCACGAGCATCTTCTACTAATTCTCTCGCCGCCTCGACTCCCCTACCCTGTACCCTGTAACCGCCCATAGCATGTATTGATTGTGGAGTAAGTCCAAGATGTCCCATAACGGGTATCTCGGCAGTAAGAAGCGCTTCAACCATCGGTAATCGTTTCCGTCCACCCTCTAATTTCACTGCTTCAGCCCGTCCCTCACGCATCAAACGTCCGGCGTTGCGGACCGTTTCTTCTACTGAAATATGATAACTCAACCAGGGTAAATCACCCAACACCAGGGCATTTGGTTTTGCGCGTGCTACCGCAGCAGTATGGTGCACCATTATATCTACCGTTGCAGGAAGTGTATCTTCGAAACCCAACATCACATGAGCAAGTGTATCGCCTACCAAAATAATATCTGCTCCTGCATTATCAGCAATCTGTGCTGACGGGGTATCATAAGCTGTCACCACCTTGAGTTTCGGACCGCCTTTGCGGGTGAGTATCGCAGGTACAGTGACTTTGTCCCGCATAAAATCGTTCCTTTCACCTAGTTCGCAAACTATACATTGACCAGGATGCCAATATCCCAACTGCCATCAGCACGTAATAGAAAATTATCGATCAAACGGGCTGGACCAACCCTCGCTGCAATGAGTAGCAATGCTGGAGCACGGAGTACTTCTAATTGCGCAAAACTGTCAGGATCTCGAACCTCTGCATAGTCAAGATGTACGTGTGGCTCTGTTTCAACAGTATCGACCATTGCTCTGACCGCCAATGATGCTTCAGCATGTGAGTGACCTTTGAATTGCAAACGGCCAGCTTGCAGTGCTCTGTAAAGTACAGTTGCAGCAGCGCGTTCTTGCGGGTTAAGATAAGCATTCCTGCTGCTCATTGCGAGTCCATCAGCTTCACGTATTGTTGATAGAATGTGTAACTTCACAGGGAGATTGAAATCAGAGACCATGTGTGAGATTATTGCTGCCTGTTGTGCATCCTTTTGACCGAAATAAGCCTGGTGTGGGAGCATAATCTGAAATAGTTTTACCACCACAGTTGCTACACCGCGAAAGTGTCCGGGGCGAAAGGCTCCTTCAGCCTCGCTGGCAAGTGGTCCAGTTGGATCAACATACGTCACGAAATCGGGAGGGTAAATCTCATCAGTAGTTGGAACGAACACAATATCTACGCCGAGATTCTCAAGCACATTCAAGTCATGTGGCAGATCGCGTGGATAGCTAGCGAGGTCTTCATGCGGACCAAATTGTGTTGGATTAACGAATATACTCGCGGTAAGGATCTCGTTCTCTTTTCGAGCATGGCGTACGAGCGAAAGATGTCCCTGGTGAAGATATCCCATGGTAAGGACAACTCCGACTTTTTTGGAGCTAGCGCAACTCGAGCGCTCAGCCACCATCTCCTGGATTGTGGTGATTACTCGCATCCTTCATCTGCTCCTGTATCTACCTGACCTTGTAAGGTGACAAGGGTTGCAAGGGGGCCCCTTTAATACTTCCCAAAGTATACCATCGGTGTATGCAGTCTGCAATTGAAATTATAGCGCCTATTATTCGCAGACAACGCAGCTCAAGAAAGTACTGTTATGCCTTCTGGGCCTCCAATAATAGCCCTTTCGGCCATATGCAAAAATAAGCCTGTCTCTGCGACACCAACGATACTGTGGATGCGAGCGTCCAACTCTGCTGGGTCAGCTATGCCATTCACAAAGGAACAGTCTAAAATGATATTGCAATTCTCGGTAAAAAACACATTGTCTCCTGAACGGCGCAATTGCGCCGTTGCGCCGAGAGCCTCTAAACGTTTGATTACAGGTGTTGTTGCCAAGGGAACTACTTCGACAGGTAAAGGGAAATGCAGACCTAATTGCGCAACTCGCTTCGTGGCATCGCCGATCACAATGAAGCGTCGTGCAGAAGATGCGACAATTTTCTCACGCAGGAGCGCACCACCACCACCTTTAATCAGGCGCAAGTGTTCATCGATTTCATCAGCGCCATCTATATCGAGGTCAAGCACCGGGTGCGTATCCAGGTCAGTGAGGGGAATGCCAAGTTTGCGGGCAAGGTTTTCGCTTGCGTGTGAAGTGGCAACTGCGCCGGTAATTCTCAATCCCTCTTGCATGCGACGGCCCAATGCATAAATCATTTGTGTTGCAGTTGTACCGCTACCAAGGCCAATCACCATCCCGTCTTCTATGAAAGTTACCGCAGTCTCACCCGCCAGGCGCTTCCACCTATCTTGCTGATTGTTGTCTTCCATAACTCATCTCCTCTATCAAACCAGATAAGTGTCAGTTATCGGGTCAAATTCTATTGCGCTTTCGTGGTGCTTTTATATTTTATCGCATAGATGGGTACCTTTGTTTTGTACTTGTCATCCAGAGTCCATCGTGATAAACTCTCCTGGTAACAAAAAATCCTGTGCCATATTTTATTTGGTGGTAGCAATGATGTCTAAACAATGGCATATTCTGATAGTACTCGATGACGAATATCTCAACCGGAGCATTGTAAATTCGCTTCAAATCGATGGTTATTTTGTGAAAGGGGTGGCCAGTGCAACAGAAGCAGTGCATCTACTCTGGGCCGAGGAATATGATATTGTCGTAAGTGATCAAAAAATGCCCGATTCAGATGGCTTTGAGCTACTTCAATGGATGCGAACGTATCGTCCGAGCACTCGGATGATAATGATAGGTATGCCTGGTTCTTCTGTTACACGCACTCAGGCGCTTGAAAACGGTGTTGTCAGTTATCTTGAAAAACCGCTTGATCTCCACATACTGAAAGAGGAATTGCGACGACTGTTGCAGCAAACAGGATTTTCTGCCAGTCTGGATTCGTTCGATTTGTTAGACGTCATTCAAATCGTTACTATGAGCCACAAAACTATAGCTATGGTGGTGAATACAGGACTGGAAGAGCAGGGACTCTTGGGGTTCCAGACAGGAGAGTTAGTCTGGGCAGAATACGGTATTTTGCGTGGAGAAGAGGCATTTTTCGCTCTCGCAGCCCACAAAAACGGGACTATTACTCATCAACCCTGGAATGCTCAAATCAGACCAAATGTCACACAGCCGCTTTCGCGTCTCATTTTCCAGGCTCTTCAGTATCGTTCAAAGTACGCGGAATTCCAACAACTCACCGGAGAACAGGCTGTCCTTTCTCCAGCAGCCGTGTCTCAAGCAATCCAATCACCAGATGATGAAGATGCTCCCTTTTTGTTTGTAGAGCCGATACTTACCGAAAACTTTCAGCAGGTAACCTCGAGTAGCTCTCACGAAACTCCCATACCTGTGCCAGTGGTGTCGAATGAAACAATCGAATGGTGGCAGGAATCGGCTTTACAAGAACGATCACATGCAATAAGTACAGTACACCCTGAAACTGGCAGTCCAACCCTTTCCGCTCATCCATCAACCAATAGCGAACATCATGTAATCAATAATACAAATGTTGCAGAACCCGGTATCATTCCAGCAACAGCTCATAAGACATCCGCGGGTCAACGTACCGATCTTCCATCCTGGTTGATGGATCAACCTACCCAATCCGAAATGCCCGCTTTGCGTCCCTCTGCGCTTATCGGTTCAGACAAAGTTCCTGCAGCGCCCATTGGTAAAGCAATCTCACCGGAGAGGCTATCAAAAACTTCTGCAGAGAGAATCGCTGAGCAATCAAAAGTGGAACAAAACTCTCATGTGTCTTCAAATCGTCAAAGCTCATCAGAATGGCAATTAGCGGAGAAACCTGAAGTTAGTCAACTAAAAAGCTTAACTTCAGTAATAAGGACGGATGATTTCTCTGCTCCTCCTTCTCAGCAAAAAGGCAATGAATTACCTACGAATGCTTCAAGTCCTTCACTAACTACGGATAACCTGCGTGGAAACACAGTATCTGTAACTGATACTGCGCCATCTTCATCCTCGAAATCTATTCAATCAACAACAAATATCCACTCTCGAGGCACTCAAAAACGCAATTATGCTGCTCTCACAACGGCTTTGCAAACTCTGGGTTTTTCTATTCCAGGCTTCATTGCTACCGCTATAATGAACATTGATGGCCAACCCATTGCCCAGGTAGCTGTGGATGATCAAGATATTTCTCGTATCTGTGCATATTTTAGCAATTGTATGCAAGGTGTGCTTCGGGCGCTGGAAGTGGGTGCCTTTGGTCATTATGAAGATACAATTATTACAAGCCAAACGCATTTTATCCTGTTTCGGCTTATTGGAATCAGTAGAGATATATTTCAAGTTCTGATTGTGACTCGTGATACCGACCCTGTTGAATGCCTGGAAATAATGGCAAATATCGAGCCTGTTCTCGAAGCCGCTTTATAAAAAGCTGAAGGTTATCTACTGTACAATATATTGCCAAAAATCCTGGCGCTAGAAGCAAAATATGAGCGAAACAGACAAAAGTCGTACTGAAGAGGAAAAGAGAAATAACCGATTTTCTTTCATTGTCGGCATCTTTATTGGTCTGGCAATTATTATCCTCTTTGTGCTACTGTTCCATTAGTTTTTTTAGCTGTGTAATATCCAGTTCTTTCGTGCCTGATTGAGAAGCTGAGGGATCGTGCTCTTCTGATTTCGTCTCCGAGCGTTTCTTTGCTGGAGTATTATTTTGTGGCTGAGATGGTATAAGAGGCGATCGATGGGGATTTCCCTCGTACAAAAGGGGAGTTTCCATTACAGGACGTTTCCTTGCTTTGAGTGCGTTCAATTGTTGTTCAAGTAGCTGCTCTTGGGACAGTTGCTCAAGCTGAACATCAAGATCACGCTGATGCAGATCTGCCATTGCACGCGCACGAGCCTCGGAATCCATTATAGCATCATAAGCTCGTTCAGCTTGTCCTGAATCTTTCATTTCATCTGATTTTTTTAGCGCGTCGAAGACACGTTGTTGAAGTAATGCATTTCGTTTGCGTGTGGCAAGCAGTTCAATAGTGGTCTCAACTTCGGAAATTTTCGCCTCGAGTTGTTGTAACACCCCTTTCATTGTTGAAACCAACTGTTCTTGTTCCTGCTGTTGTTGCTGGTAACGCTGGACCTGTCTGATGATCTCATTGTAGCGACTAAGTGCACTACGTGCCGCTGCATCATTGTTTTGCTGAATGGCAAGCTCTGCCTTTCTGTGCCAAACTTCTGCCTCAGCCTTCTTCTCTTTAGCGCGACTGTGTAGCTTACGACTTTCTGAAATGGCTGTGGCAACTTGCGTTTTCACTTGCATCAATTGATTGCGCATGTCAATCTGAAGTTGCCGCATCACCTTCTCTGGGTCGTCAGCTTTCTCTACCATTGAATTGAGATTAGCCCGTAGTAGTGTAAGTACACGCTCCAACAAATTCATCTACTTTCCCCCATAGTAAAATACTCCCGCACATTCTGTCTTGAAGTGGGACGATTGCTTCGCCCCGCATAGGCTTAACTTCGAGGGCAACCGCAAGGGTACGCCCCTACTATACACGGAGAAACCGCTTGCATGGCCCGTATATAGTAGGGATGGGGTTTGCCCCCGTCCTCGCATCGGTGTCCTGATCGACCTTAAGTTGACGCCTGGGTGATCTCCACCCCACTCTACACTTACAGATTCAACAGTATTCAATAACTACTTTTCGTTAGACGTTGCGTCAACGGTGTCGGTAGAGCCAGTGCCATTGGCGCTGGCGTTGTTAGTACCAGCAGGTTGTTCATCCTGGTTAGCCAAAGCAGGAACCCGATTCATCAAATCGCCAATACGTGTTCCGCTGAGTAGCTCGAAGAGTGCAGGTACCTGCGCCACTATATTCACGATATCGCCGGTCAGGCGACTGGCTCCAAGTCCATTGTTACCATTGCTGCTACCGGTGGAGACAATAGTGACTTTGTCCACTTTGCCAAGTGGCTCAGCGATGGCGCGGACTATCTCAGGCATACCTGTCAGTAGTTTATCCAGGACGGCTGCCTGGTTGTATTCATGGAATGCAGCAGCTTTGACCTTCATGGCATCGGCTTCGGCTTCACCTTTAGCGCGGATCACCTCTGCTTCAGCTAGACCTTTAGCGCGGATCACCTCTGCTTCAGCTAGACCACGCGCTTTATTTGCTTCGGCATCACCAAAACCTCGCTCCTTGGCGGCATCTGCCTGACCTTGTGCTTCGAGAATCAATCGCTGGCGTTCGGCCCCGGCAACTGTCTCAACACGTCGACGCTCAGCTTCGGCAGCTTTCTGAATCGTCGCTTGCAATTCCAGTTCGCGGCGCTGAATTTCAGCCTGTTGCACTTTAATTTGCGCGTTTTTCTCCACCTCAGTCACTTTGACGGATTCGGTGACGACTTGCTGCTGCATCAAATTGGCCTGAATGTCGTAGGTTTTATCAGCGGTGGCTTGCTGTTTCTTCACTTCGGCATCAAAGGCAGCTTTTTTCAGGGCCAGGTTACGCTGTGACTCCGCCTGCAATCCAAGCGATTCTGCCTCGGCCTTGACACGCTCTTGATCGGCGGCAGATTTGGCGACGGCTGCTTCACGCGAGGCGTTGGCTTGTTGGATCTGTGTATCTCGTTGTGCCAGAGCTGCAGCGATGTCAGCCTGTTTTTTGATCTGGGCAATCTGAGGTCGACCCATATTCGTGATGTAATCGTTCTTATCACGCACATCTTTAATCGTGAAGGAGATAACTTCCAGGCCCATCTTATCCATATCTGGAGTGACGGTCTTGAGCATCTTTGCGCCAACGTTCTCCGGGTCTTTGACCAGTTCTTCAACTGTGAGTTGACCAACGATACCACGCAGGTGGCCTTCCATAACCAGGCGGATCAGATTTTCACGTTCATCCTGGCGCTTACTGAGAAATTGTTCGGCGGCAGTCTTCACGCTCTCTTCATCTGAACGGACTTTGATCTGCGTAACAGCTTCGACATTGACGGCTACACCCTGTGAGGTGTAGAGATCCTGTGCGGGTGCAACGTCAAAAGACATCAGCTCGAGCGAGAATTCTTGAGCGCGCTGATACAGTGGAACAACGAACTTTGAGCCACCCGTAATAACTTTGGTGCCCCCTGGTACAGCACCATAGACAATCAATGCCTGATTGGGTCCAACCTTACGTAGCAATCGTCCCCAGGTTTGGATTAAAATGAAAACAACGGCAACTAAAGCAGCCACGCCAATGACTAAGAGAATAAGAGGATCCATACAGATTTACTCCTTTCATTCCTCCTGACTGCGTAGCAGTAGATGTGCCAGCGTCGTTGGAGGTATGAGTACTAATTTTATTCTTTTTGTAAGTCTTTTCGCATAACTAATTGTGAGTCTTCTGTGTTTGACGAATCGAGCAATGTACGCAATTTATCAAGCTCATCGGAATATGATGCTTCTGTTGATGTCCCATCCTCATGAATGAAATGTTCCCAGGTATCGACCTCTGCAATACCATGCTGGTAATTGACAACAACGACCTCTTGATCGCGCTCAAGGCGGCGTCCGTCGATGCTTCGTGCGGGTATGCTTTTACGCATTCCTCCTGGCGATACATAGATGATTTCACCTATGTTGTCCTCCTGGATAGTAATGCTGACTTTTCCCAGCAGGCCAGTGCGATCAGAAACATCTTGCACCGACGATTCCTCGCTACCACCAAAAAGGCGACTGAGCAAGATCAGTAGTAGCCCGGCAATAGCGATTCCGCCAATACTCGCCAGGATCAGCGTCAGAGCAGCCACAACATGAATTGTAGTGTGGAAGAAATAGCCGAAGAAGCCAAATCCAAGTAAGAACAGCATAACGGAAGTCGGATTGATGAAAGAAAGGGAAGTCTGGTGCTGTCCTTGTGTGTTCGCATGGGCTTGGAAAGTACCGTGTGAGCCTGCTGCTTGTCCCGCAGTATGAGCAGGTCCATTGTCGACAGCATGTGTACTCGTCGTATGCATAGCACCAACATGATGTGCAACGTTATGAGTCAAACCATGACCCAGATTTCCCAAAAGGGCTGTTACAATGAAGAACACCAATCCAGTCAGAAAGCAGGCGATGAATAAGAGAGAAAGTGGATCAGTTGCTATCATGAGCTCTGTTCCTCCTTTGACTGTGGAAACTATTTAGCGCGTGAACGAAAGTACAGTTCATTTACTATAGACGCAGGGCATTCATTAATTTACAATCTCAAGCATTTTCAACAGCTTTTATCATTTGGACAATGTTTTCGAGTTTATCCACAGGCAAATCTAGCAATTCATGAAAAAGCGCAATATAGTGACGTGGATCCTCAACATTTGCAAGACTTGTAAAAAACTTTTGGATAAGCGGCTCAGATCGCCATTCTTCAGCGCTTGCAAGTAACCACGTCCCTAAACGATCGGTATCATAGCCCATGTCGGTAAGCAGATCGGTACTATAGTCAGGCAAGTCACTTACAAGATATCCAGGTTGTACCTTAAAAAAACGTGAGAGTAGATCGCGGCTCGAAGCGGTCAGATGAACTCTTTTACCATTTTCCAATTGCGATAAATATGCCTGCGTGATGCTCTCATTCAATTCCTCTTGCATGGCCTTAACAACTTCCGTTTGTGTCATTGGTCTGTTAAGCCCACGTAATTCACCCTCAACTTCACGTAGATGTTTTATTTTTTCAGAGAGATTCATTCTTACCTCACATAACTATCTGCTATAATCAATATAACTGTTTGCTATCCGTTTGTCAAGTATGGAAAAATATGATCAGACATTTGGAGATAAGGATTAAGTGGGAGCATCGGGAGCAGAGATCTTCTTGACGGCAGGCAGGAGACTCTCGCGAGCAGGGGAGCCAAGCAGGCTGAGTAATTCTTCCAGCGCAAAGACACCATAACAGCCAGCG
>WNFY01000138.1_pt1 | contig 67822 bp, 62 predicted proteins | sample 5400091 | NCBI WGS metagenome assembly WNFY01 (sample SAMN13153364, study PRJNA577476) | soil metagenome | isolation source: 60 cm soil or saprolite under grassland replicate 1 | place: USA:California | collected 2016-06-15
CTCGATGTAAAGATCGACATCGCCCCGGGGAAGAGCGTCACCAAGAATCTCTTCCACGATATCCTCCATGGTGATGATTCCTTCGGTGCCGCCAAATTCGTCAACCACCACGGCCATTCCCTGGGGGCGAGTCAGAAACAGATTGAGTAGCTCCACTGCGCGCATTGTCTCGGAAACAAACGAGGGAGCGATTAATTTTTCCGTGTAATGTTCCGATGGATCGAGCAGGAACAATTTCACATCGATGATGCCGAGGACTTGGTCGGGCGTATCGGCATAAACCGGGACACGGCGATGACGTTTCTCCTTTAAACGCGCAATCGCTTCTTCATTCGTCAAATCATCCGGCAGTGTGAAGCTATCGACGCGCGGCGTCATGCAATCCTTCGCCGTTTTGTCGCCGAGTTTGATGATTTCCTCGATCATCTCGGCTTCTTCTTCCTGCAACGCGCCTTCCTCTTCGCCCATTTCCAGGAGCGTTCGCAGTTCTTCATCGCTTAGGCGTGGCCGGATGCGCAGATGCGATGGCGTCAGAAGATCGACAATCCAGGTGCTGGCACGCTCGAGTCCGTGACCGACACGGTCGAGTAGCGGCATTGAAATTTGCAATGTAAACGCCCCGATTGCGGACAACCCATACGGCGCGGAAAGCGCCAGGAGCTTCGGAATTAGATCGCAGATCAGCACAACGATCGCGAATATCACAATTCCTGCCAGCCACTGTGGAATGCGTGACGCAAACGGGCCTTCCCACAAGAGGACCAGACACAAAATCACCAGCGGCACTTTCACCAGGCCGTCGCCCAAAAGCAGGACGTTCAGAACGCGGCGCGGATTTTCCCGGAAGAGCTGCACGAATTTGGTGAGTCCAGCCCTATGCTCTGCCAGGCGACGGAGCTGATGCGGCTTGAGCGAGAAAAGTGCTGTCTCCAGTCCCGAAAAAAGGGCGGAACAGAAGATTAAGATTGCGATAATGGCCAGGAGAATGGCCAAAGCCGCGCCTGTCATCATCTATGGTAGCACACCCGTGCTGGCTGTGTGAATTCCCCCGCCCAAGGCGGGCGGCACAGTTGCTCGAAAAGAGATAATCGGTGCTTGTTTGCTCATCATCAGAGCCACTTGCAAATTAAGCTCTTCATGAACAAAGGCGAGAGGATTTCGCGACTAGTGGCTGAGCTGGGCGCGGACGATATCGATCCTGAGAAAATCGACGTCGCAAATCATCCGTATTACCGCGCCTATTTTCAATGTTGGAACGAGCAACGTTACTATGAAGCGCACGACGTTCTCGAGCAGCTCTGGCTGAAAACGGATTCCGGCGACGCAGATTTTTTCAAGGGTTTGATTCAGGCGGCTGGCGCCTTCGTTCATTTGCAAAAGAGATTCGAGAATCCCGCCCACGCGAAACACAGCCGGCGTCTGCCGCCAGCCGCGCGCTTGTTTCGGCTGGCGGAAAAGAATCTGTCGAGTTTTGGTCGGCAACATCATGGGTTGGATGTCGTGGCGCTCTGTCAACTTTTGCGCGCATACGCCAATCAAATCGTCGCGTCCGACTATAAAACCAACCCATGGTCCCCGGAAACCGCCCCGAAACTTAAACTCCTGTAGCAACCGGCCTGCGGCCGGTTTTCCTGACGGCGCACAGCGCCGTGGCTACAACATTTTCATCGTGTGAAAATCAGCTTCGTGCCGGCAATAAGAAGAACCGTTGCTAAAAGAAAGGAAATCACCCGGACGGCAAAATGTCTGCTGCCCAAATGCGAGCCCACCGTGCCGCCGATGATCGCAGCTGCTGCAAGAATAACACCGAGTGAGGGAATAGAACGTACTTTTGTAACGTAACCAACCAGTCCCGCGATCGAGTTTACGAGAATAAACAACGCCGAAACCGCAGACGCCTGTCGAATGTGCGCCCATCGACAGAACAACAGCAATGGTGTCAGAAATATTCCGCCGCCCGTTCCGGTCAGCCCCGAAAGAAATCCGAGACCGGCTCCCACGCTGATGGCCATCGGTTGCGAGGGAGTGACTATTTCCGCTGGATCACCGCGGCGGAGGATCAAACGCACGGCAGAGAAAAGCAGCACCAGACCAATCAAAATTCTCAAGACCGAAGCGGACGGCTGGAGATAGCCGCCAAAATAGGCGGCAGGAATTGAAAGCAGTGCAAACGGCCAGAATAGTTTCCACGCGAAATGGCCGGCGCGCCAAAATTGGAATGCGCTGATGGACGCAACTAGAATATTGAGCACCAGCGCGGTTGGTCTGATAACGGCAGGGGCAATGCCCCAGAGTGTCATTATCGCGATATAGCCCGATGCTCCCGCATGCCCGACAGATGAATAGAGAAGGGCGATGACGCCAACGGCTAGGAAAAGCCAAATGAGATGCGTTGTGTCCACGAAATGACGAATGACGGATGACCAATGACGAATCAATGATGAATGACAAAGGAATGACCAATTTAGATGGCTGCCACGATTTGTTGCTGACGCTTCAACCCGTCAACGCTTTAACGATTTAGCGTCGCCAGCATGACAAGCCGTTTCCGCTTTGGAATTCTCGCGCTAACATGGTTAGTGACATCGACTCACACCGTTGCTGGACCCACGGATGCGGCTTCAGAGCACACCAATAGGCTCGCTCACGAGAAGTCGCCTTACCTACTTCAGCACGCGCATAATCCAGTCGATTGGTATCCCTGGGGCGAAGAGGCATTCGCAAAGGCCCGTCGCAAAAATAAACCGATCTTTCTCTCGGTCGGTTATTCCACCTGCCACTGGTGCCACGTCATGGCGCACGAATCCTTTGAGAACGAAGAAGTGGCCGCGGTCATGAACCGCGAGTTTGTGAACATCAAAGTCGATAGGGAAGAGCGCCCCGATGTCGATCGCGTCTATATGACTTTTGTCCAGGCGACGACCGGCAGTGGCGGCTGGCCAATGAGCGTTTGGTTGACTCCCGACCTTAAGCCGTTCGTTGGCGGAACCTACTTTCCACCAGAGGACCGCTACGGTCAGCCTGGGTTCAAGAAAGTGCTCGAGCGGATCGCTACGGCTTGGAAAGACAATCACGACAAGATTGTCGAACAGGGCGGCAAGATCATCGCGGCACTACGTGAATCCCAATCGACGCCAGAGACCGAAGGCAAGATAGATGCAGCGATTTTAGATGCTGCCTACCAGCAGATTGAGCGCGGTTATGATCCGAAGGAGGGCGGCTTCGGCTCTGCGCCGAAATTCCCGCGCCCAGTGACGTTGAATTTTCTTTCCCGATTTTACGCGCGGAATCCTAACAGCGAATCCGGTAAACGGGCGCTCGAAATGGCTCTGTTTACCCTGCGAAAAATGGTTGCGGGCGGCATGCACGATCACCTGGGCGGCGGTTTTCATCGTTACTCGGTCGATCGTTACTGGCACGTGCCCCATTTCGAAAAGATGCTTTACGATCAGGCGCAACTCGCGGTTGCCTATCTCGACGCCTTTCAAATTACACAGGATCGACAATACGAATCGGTCGCGCGCGATATTCTCGATTACGTCGCTCGCGACATGACATCAAAGGAAGGCGGTTTTTTTTCCGCCGAAGACGCCGACAGTCCACCTGTAGCCGGGGACGTTGACCCCGGCCATGGGAAAAACGCCGAAGGCGCATTTTATATTTGGACAAAAAAAGAAATCGACGCCGCGCTGGGCGATGCCGCCGAGATCTTTAATTATCATTACGGCGTGCAGCCGCATGGAAACGCGCCCGAAGGAAGCGACCCGCAAGACGAATTCCGAGGCAAGAATATTCTAATCGAGCGGCACACAATCGCTGAGACGGAGAAGCAATTTAGGAACACAGGCTTCCAGCCTGTGCGGCGGGCGGGCGTCTCGCCCGCCACAGGACGGACTCGCGGTGGCGAGCCTGCCGATTCCGAACGGGAAAGCGCAGTTCGTGATTTACTGAAACAGAGCCGGGAGAAGCTTTTTGCCATCCGCGCGAAACGGCCGCGTCCTCATCTCGACGATAAAATCATCGCTGCGTGGAACGGGCTGATGATTTCTGCCTATGCCCGCGCGGCGCAGGTAATCAATGAGCCGCGCTACCTGGAAGCTGCGACGCGCGCGGCCAAATTCCTGCGCGCAAATCTTTACGATGAAAAGAGCAAACTGCTCTTTCGCAATTATCGTGATGGCAGGAGCGCAGTGGAAGGGTTTGCCGACGATTACGCATTTGTCGTGCAGGGACTTCTCGATCTTTACGAGGCCTCCTTCGATGTAGAGTGGCTGAAGCTTGCGACGCAACTGCAGGAGACGCAGGACCGCCTGTTTTTCGATGAGAAGAAGGGCGGTTACTTCACCACCAGTGGCAAGGACGCAAGCGTGCTGCTGCGGATGAAGGATGACAATGATAGCGCGGAACCAGCCGCGAGTTCCGTCGCGACCCTGAATCTTTTGCGGCTATCGCAAATTTATGATGATAAACAACTGGAAGATCGGGCGAGGAAAACGATAGACGCATTTGGGCCAACGCTTTCCCATTTTCCCAGTGCCATGCCGCAAATGCTGGTAGCGCTCGATTTTAGCTCAAGCAAACCGCGACAAATCGTGATTGCTGGAAACAAAGACGCACCGGAAACAAAGGCGCTGCTCAAGGAGGTGCATCGTCATTTTCTGCCGAAGACGATTGTAGTTCTAGCCGATGGCGGTGAAAACCAGAAATTTCTCGGCGAGAGAAATGAAGCGATTCGTACTACGTCGATGGTCGATGGAAAACCCGCCGCTTACGTTTGCGAAAATTTCACCTGCAAAGCGCCGGTGACGGATTCGAAAGCACTCTCTCAATTACTTTCGAATTGAAGACGAGTTTTGCACTTTCAAGTATCATTCGCCGAGTCAGATTTGACGAAGATCATAACAATCTATGACCCTGACCCCAAGGAATGGATCGATTACCGAACAGGGAAATAACCATGTTTAGATGTCACGTTTGCGGCAACACGACGGCAAAATCCGATTTTGTGAGCGAAGTGTTCACGATCGACGGACGCCGTGTGTTGGTTGAGCACATTCCCGCGCAAGTTTGCGAGCGCTGCGGCGAAGCAATCTTTTCGCGCGAGACGACCGAACGAGTTCGACGTTTAGTTCGTCAAGAGGGCCAGCCGTCCAAGACAGTATCTCTAGATGTCTTTGCCCTGGCCTAATTTTTCGTTCATTTGACGGGAAACCAGCCGCTTACAATCGGCAACGATCATTAAGGCTGAGATGTTGTAGCCGTGCTCACCGCGCGGCGCGCGTCGGCGTTGATAATGCGGCCGGGGACCCTAGTATCCCAATGATCGCGGCGCTGAGGCGCTGTCACGTTGGCAAGCTGCCTTTAGTATCTTGACTACCTGCCGTAGGTTACCCGCCAGATGGTGCCGTTGCCGTCTTCGCTGAAAAGGAGGCTCCCGTCTTTGGCGACCGTGATTCCGACAGGGCGACCCCACACTTTGCCATCGGGCGTGACAAATCCGGTCACAAAATCTTCGTATTCACCGAGTGCTTTCCCGGTTGAGTGATCGAAGGGGACGCGAACAATCTTGTAGCCAGCGCGTTTCTTCCGGTTCCATGAACCGTGGAACGCGGCGAAAACGTCGCCTTTGTATTCGGCCGGAAATTGATCGCCGGTGTAAAAGCACAAATTAAGCGTCGCCGAGTGAGCTTCCACAAGCACGTCGGGGACAATGACTTTATCGGCGAGCTCGGGATGTTTCTCTTTGTGGCGCGGATCGACGTGGTTCCCAATGTAAAACCAGGGCCAGCCATAAAAACCACCGGCGCGCAGGCTGCTGATGTAATCAGGCGGCAAATCCTCGCCGATTTCGTCACGCTCGTTCGTGCTCATCCAGAGTTCATCGTTGCCGGGTCGAAACGCGATGCCGACGGCGTTCCGAATTCCCCACGCGTAAACTTTTCGCCCGCTGCCATCGGGGTTGAACTCGAAAATACGAGCACGATCCGCTTCCGCGGCGTTGTCGGAGACGTTCGAGCGCGAGCCGATGGAAACATACATTTTCTTGCCATCGGGGGAAAAGACGACGTCGCGCGTCCAGTGTCCGCCGCTGCGCAGATTTCCTGCGCCACCGGGGAGATGCGCACCCAGTTTTTCGGCCGGTCCGCGGGCTTTGAGGTCGCCATTACGGTACGGAAATCGAATTACACCATTGGTGTTGGCCACGTACAAAAATTGGGGATCATTGCCAGGCGGATAAAATGCCATCCCGAATGGCTTATTCAGATCGCGCTCGGTAAATATTTCCGTGACGTCGGGTTTGCCGCTGCCTTTCGTGTCGCGCAACACCTTGATTTGATTGGCGCGACTCTCCGCAACGAAGATATCTCCATTCGGCGCGGTACGCAGATATCGGGGGTCGCGAAAACGCTCCGCGTACATCTCGATCTTGAACCCGGGCGGGACCTGAAGCTCAGCGCCTGCTGGACGCTCGACGACGCGCGCCCGGTTAATTGCCAAAACATTTGAACTGGGCGGGGGCAAATCGTTGACTGTGATTCTACGGCGCAGTCCGGGCGCATCCTTTGTCCAATCGCCCATCGCAGCCGTCCCGCTGAGAAGCCTGGCGTTGCTGTCCTCGGCTTTTACGACAGGTGTATGAAGGAGTGATAATGCCGACCACAGCGCGATTAAACTCGCCGGACGCAACACGAAAGCCGGCCAGCGACTTTTCATCTGCCTGCCAGGAAGATCAACGCGCAATTGGGCCGCCACCGGGCTTGGGTGCCTCGGCCAGTTCGACCTCTTTTTTGCGATCACTGATCACGAACGTGTTATTTTCTCCGAGAGTCGACCACGGCCCGCGGGGCACTTCACTAAACTCCACGAATCTCCAGTCCGTGACATCCGTGTCGTTCATTCCGAGATAGTCGCGCACGGCCGGCGAGACATCGAGCCCAGCTCCCTTATTAAGATTGGGTTTTGGGCGCTCATTGCCAAACACATATTGCCAGTGATCGGTGCGGAAAGGTCCGGCGTCTTCCCATTGCGCATAAACGGTTCGATTGCCTTTGCGGATTGCGACCCATCGATCTTTGCAAGTCGAAACAGCCGGTCCCTGATACGCATCTTTGAACCAGGGGACAACGCGCGGCGCTTCCGGGCGATGGCCTGTAGTCGCCTTATCGTTATAGGGAAGCGCGCAATAGAATGGATTCTGCCGTGGCGTGAATTTCGCCGGAATATAATTGCTTCTGTTCCCCGGGTTCGGATCATCGACGCCCCCGTAATTTTTCGTCCATTGTTTGTCCCAGGAGCTCGTCCGATTGGGCACCGGATTATTTTCGCTTGGTTTCTCACCGATCCAAAAGACGGTTGTCACGATACTCTTTTTCCACGGATACCGCTGTCCCGGTTCGGGCGAAGTTGCGAATAGCTGCCCCGGAGGGAACGCAATTGAACCAACACCAAGCAAACGGTCGTCCGATGATCTATTCGATTTTTTGCTCGCCTTTATCTTCGGCGATTCGGCCTTCGAAGGCAGACCGTGGGCGAAGAGAGACGAAATTGACGAAAGCATGAGCGCGATGGTGTGAGTAAGCCTTCCTGGTTTCATTTCGTATCGGGTCCGCGCAGCAGCAAAGACATCATGTCTTCTTTAATTGATTCGTTTACGACGACGCGGATGCGCGTCAGTCGCGGCGAATTCAGATGCGCCGTTAAAAAGCTCACCGAATCTCAATGCAGATCCGAATTAGTCAACAAATTTTCCCGGATTCAGAATCCCGTGCGGATCGAGAATTTGTTTAAGCTTTTGATGTAGCTCACGCGCGACCTCGCTGGTCCCGTCAGGCCACCAGCGCTTTTTTGCGAGGCCGATTCCGTGTTCGCCCGTAATCACGCCACCCCATGCAAGCACTTGTTTGAACAGGTCATCGAGCGCGCGATCGACTTTTGCTCGTACCGCAGCGTCGCGGTTGTAACGGTCCGCCATGATATTGACATGAATATTGCCATCACCGGCATGGCCGAAGCAGGCGATTGGAAATCCGTGTTTGGTTTGCAGCTTCTCCGCGAATTCCATTAGATCCACCAGGTGGCTGCGCGGCACGACCACGTCCTCATTTAACTTGGTCAGGCCGGTGGCACGAAGCGAATTGCTAAATTCGCGGCGCAGGGCCCAGAGCTTTTCGCAGTCCGCTTCACCGAATGCCATCGCGATGGCATTTGCTTTTCTTGTTTCAAGTAATTCGCGAATGGCTGCGGCCTCGCCGCGAACGCTTTCCTCCTGACCGTCGAGATCGACAAGCAAGTGAGCGTTCCCTTCCGGCACAATCATTCTACCGAGATCGCGCCGCGCTGCCTCCAACGTAAAATGATCGGCGAGTTCCAGGGAAGAAGGCAGGAATCCCGCGGCAAAAATCGCCTGGACGGCTTCAGCGGCCTGCGTGGCGGTGGCGAATGCCGCGGACAACGTCGCGCGCGCCGGAGGAAGTGGGAGCAAACGCAGCGTGATTTCCGTGACCACGCCGAGCATTCCTTCCGAACCAACAAAGAGACCAATCAGATCGAAGCCCGTCTTGTTCTTATGAACACGCCCACCTGTTCGCAGGACCTCGCCATTTGCGAGCACTACTTCAAGGCCGATCACGTAATTGCGTGTCACCCCGTATTTCAAACAGCGCGGGCCACCCGCATTTGTCGCGACGTTTCCACCGATTGTGCAATCTTTCATGCTCGCCGGATCGGGCGGATAAAAGAGCTTCTGCGTGCGCGCGGCCGCTTTCAGGTCAGCCGTGAAGACGCCTGGTTGAACAATCCCAACTGCATCGGCAAAGCTGATTTCCATGATGCGATTCATCCGAATGAGCGACAAGACGATCCCGCCTCGCGCCGGCACGCATCCCCCCACGTAGCCGAATCCGCCGCCGCGCGCCGTTACCGGAATCTTCTCTCGCGAGGCAAACTGAAGCAATTTGCTAACGTCGCTTGTCGAGCTGGCAAAAACGACTGCCTCGGGCACGTGCGCAGCGAACCATTTATCGCCGCTGTGTGCAGCGAGCGTTTCCAGATCGTCAGCGACGCATTCCCTTCCGAGCAAGCTCCGCAGCTCGTCGGTGACGCCCGTGCTCATGCTCGTAATCGTAGTCGGGTTTTTGCCGGTTCGATCAAGAGCACGAGCAAGAGCATGAGTAAGAATAGGAGCGACAGACTAATCACATGCCCATGATTTGGTAACCGCCATCGACGAAGATGACCTGACCGGTGATCGCTGCCGCTCCGTCGCTCGCGAGAAACACTCCGGTCTCGCCGAGTTCCGCCGGGTCGCAACTGCGTTTCAGCGGCGCGCGCTCCTGATAATGCTTTAACATCGCCGTGAAACCGGCGATGCCGCGCGCGGCCAGCGTATTCACCGGGCCGGCGGAAATGCAGTTTACCCGAATTTTATTTGGGCCGAGATCGTAAGCGAGATAGCGCGTGCTCGCCTCAAGGCTCGCCTTCGCGACGCCCATGACATTGTAATGCGGCACCACTTTTTCCGAGCCGTAATACGTCATGGCCAGAATGCTCCCGCCGTTGGTCATCAGCGGCGCGGCTTCTCGTGCCAGCACGACGAGCGAATAGGCGCTGATGTCATGCGCAGTTCGGAATGCTTCGCGTGTTGTGCTCAGAAAATCGCCTTCCAACGCTTCTTTCGGCGCGAACGCAAGCGAGTGAAGCATCAAATCAAGGCGGTCAGTCTCGCCGCGCACATTCTCAAAAAATGCTTTGATCTGCTCATCGCTCGAAACGTCGCAGGGAAACAGTGGCGTCTTCTCTCCAAATTCGCCGGTCAATTCCTCGACGTTCTCCTTTAACCGCTCGCCCTGGTAGTTGAAAATCAAACGCGCGCCGGCGGCGGCCCAGGCCTTTGCAATTGCCCAGGCGATGCTGCGCTTGTTCGCCACGCCAAAAACGACACCTGTTTTTCCTGCCAAAAGCTGCTGGGTCATAGATGGACAAGATACGCAGCTTTAACGGGCCGCAAAAAGCGCAATTCAGCACGAGACGACCAGACTGGCTCCGCACATGGTCGTCAGTCAGTAAAACCGACGGCCGTAATCAAGCAGCGGTTCGGAATCGACGACTCTCCTTTTAGATTGAACAAGCAGTCGTTTTTTTCTAAAAAGTAGAAGTATGAAAACGACAACTCTCCAATTAAGAAATCTAATGAACCGCTCGCCTTTGCGGCGCGGTTTGTTTCTCATTCCGCTCGTGCTCGCCTGCTTTGCGTTGTCGCCCCAAATGCGAGCGGTTTGCCAAGACGGTTGCTTAACCAATGAAAACACGGTCCTCGGTGATGATGCGCTCATAAATAACACCGACATCGGCATCGGCAACACGGCCATCGGTTCCTTAGCACTCTCGTCGAATACATTCGGCCAAAGCAACACGGCCATCGGTCAGCAGGCGCTTGCTCACAACACAACCGGTGGCAACAACACAGCCATCGGTTCTCAGACACTCCAGTCCCTTTTGACGGGCAGCAACAACACTGCCGTCGGTTATAATGCTCTCAACGCGCTTACTCAGACCAACTCCAATACAGGGATTGGTTATTCGGCGCTTGCGCTGTCGACCGGCAGCCACAACACAGCCACTGGTTATCAGTGTGCCATGTCCGGAGGGCTTGGGGTCGCGACGGGGAGCAATAATACGGCGAGCGGTTATCAAGCGCTCTTCAGCTTCACCACCGGTAGCAGTAACACCGCCACTGGTTTTGTAGCGCTCAATAAGAATACCACTGGCAGTTTCAACACCGCGACCGGCCGCGGGGCACTCTTTAACAACACGTTGGCCGACAATAATACCGCGACTGGTTATCGGGCGCTGAATAAGAACACGACTGGCCACGATAATGTTGCCACTGGTGTGCAGGCGCTCTATCTGAACACGATGGGCAACTTTAATACCGCCACTGGGAATCTGGCGCTGTCGGCCAACACGACCGGCTCCTCGAGTACTGCCATGGGCCATAGGGCACTGATGAGCAGCACGGGGACCAGCAACACGGCGATTGGCGCTGGCGCGCTCTTATCGAACTTGACCGGCTCAAATAACATCGCCCTCGGCACTGATGCCGGTTTCAGTCTGACCGCCGGCAGTTACAATATCGACATTGGAAATTCTGGGGTGGGGGGTGAGGCTAACACAATCCGCATCGGCACTACAGGCAATCAAACGAACACCTACATTGCTGGGATTAGCGGGGCAACCGTTCCAACAGGCGTAGCGGTTATCGTAGACGCCAACGGTCACCTTGGCACGACCACGTCGTCTGGACGGTTCAAGGAGGCGATCAAGCCGATGGACAAAGTGAGTGAAGCCATCCTGGCGCTCAAACCAGTCATCTTCCAATATAAGCACGAGCTGGACCCTGAGGGCATCCCACAGTTCGGCCTGGTGGCTGAACAGGTGGAAAAAGTAAATCCCGATCTAGTGGCCCGTGATGATCAGGGCAAGCCTTACAGCGTGCGCTATGAAGCGGTGAATGCGATGTTGCTCAACGAGTTTCTCAAAGAGCACCGCAAAGTGGAGAAACTGGAAGCGACGGTTGCTCAGCAGCATAAGGATTTCGAGGCTGCCGTTGCTGAATTAAAGGGACAAATCCAAAAAGTGAGCGCGCAGCTTGAATTGAGCAAACCCGCACCGCAAACAGTTCTGAACGATCAATAAAAGCAGACGGCGATGATGAAGGACTGGGAAATCATCGCTGACAACCTCGGCAGAGAAGGTTGGAGTTGGGGCTGCGTTCAGGTCTGCACAGTTCTGCTGCCAATCATTGCTTCTGCGCGGTACGCTCTTCCGGGCTTTCACGGGCTGGGCGCCAGCGCAAGCTTCGAAAGCCAGTGTTCTAAAGACAGGACTAGGCGGGAACTCGGCAGCCAACTTCCGGTGAAATCAACGGAAGCTTACAAGGCCACCGGGCGCTTTTGAAGCACGCTGGCCGCTAGTCTGACCCGTGCTCCTATATCAACACAGTTGCGGCTTGCGTTTATTGAATGTCGAGCGCTTAGGGGGCCGATTTGTAGAGTTGCGCGAGCGAAAGGATATCCCCCAACCTGGGGATTGCTTCTCCTCCTGAGACAAGTACATTGCCGCTCCGCAGCAACGTTGCCGTGTGTAAGAAGCGCGAGGGACCAAGATGCTTGGTGCGCGTCCAGCTCCCAGTCGCGAGATCGTATAGTTCCGCGCTACCCGGGTCGTCAAAATTGCCGCCAGTCACCAGCACCTGTCCATTCCGCAGCAATGTCGCCGTGTGAAACCTGTGTCCAGCGGCCATGCTGCCGGTTACCCTCCATACCCCAGTCGCCGGATGGTATAGTTCCGCGCTTGCTAAATTGTTGCTGGTGCCGTTAAGTCCGCCGGCTACCAGCACTTGCCCGTTCGGCAGCAACGTCGCCGTGTGTGTGGCGCGTCCAATGGTGAGGCTGTCGGTTTCCGTCCAAAGCTCGGTCGCCGGATCGTATAGTTCCGCGGTAGCGTCGCCATGGCTGTCGTAACCGCCGGCCACCAGCACCTGCCCATTCGGCAGCAAGGTCGCTGTGTGAGACTCACGCCCGGCGTTCATGCTGCCGGTTGCCGTCCATACTCCAGTCGCCGGGTCATATAATTCCGCGCTGGTTAACCCAAAGGCGCCGCCGAAGCCGCCGGCCACCAGCACTTTCCCGTTCGGCAGCAACGTTGCCGTGTGTAAGATGCGTGAAGTGGACAAGCTGCCCGTCGCGGTCCAGCTCCCAGTCGCCGGATCGTATAGTTCCGCGCTTAGCCCACTAGCCACCAGCACCTGCCCATTCGACAGCAACGTCATCGTGTGATAGTAGCGTGCATTGGCCATGCTGCCAGTCGCCGTCCACAACCCAGTCGCCGGATCGTATAGCTCCGCGCTTGCCAACGCGGTGGAACCATCTACTCCGATGCCGCCGGTCACGAGCACCTGCCCGTTCAGCAATAACGTCGCCGTGTGATAGGCGCGTGCAGTGATGAGGTCGCCGGTGGCTCTCCACTTACCAGGCGCGTGCGCGGGCACCGATTGACTCAGCTCCGCTGCGGCGTTGCCCCCCGCGACCGCACTGCTCATGGGAGCCAAGGCCAAAACGACGCCAATTGCGTAAAGAGCAAAGCCGATTAAGACGGGTGGTTTAAGGAAGGCGATTCGAGAAGTGCACGCTGTTTTCATAGAGGTTCTTTCTTTCTGTGTTGTTGATTCAGTGAGAAGCCGTCAATTGACGTCCTTAATGGCGCTCGTGCAAGGAAATCCAAGCCCCAAAGTTCAAGCCCATGAGGCAAAGGTAGCCACGAACCTGTCCGGGACGGTCAGACACGGGAGGTCGCTATATAGGTAGAAGCTAACGCTAACCGGATCTTGGGGCGAACGATCTGGATTGCTGACGCACATCGCGGTGACGGAAAGCGCTTTGTTGTGCACGCGGACGATAAGCTGACTGCGTTTCTCGAATTGGAAAGGGCGGTTTGTCTCCACTTATTGACTGAACAAATTTAGAGAATTTAAACTCGCGAGGTGGACAGTCATCGAAATCCGACCTTTCCGAAACGGCTGGAAGTGTTTTGAAGCGCCCGGCGTCGAGCCTGTGTTCCGAAGTCAGCGGGACGCAATTAGCTACGCACAGGGCCGCGCGTGCTTTCGCTCCGGTGAGATTCGGGTTCTCGATTCAAACGGTAAAATCGAGCGCGTCATTCCGTTCAGCGAAGCAGATCGAAAACTGTAACCCGGCGTCGCCTGATTCAGCCGTCGGTACCATAGTTTTATCTTGCCAAGCTGCAGTGATTTTTGGCACGATTTCGAGAAACCAAGGCCTGAATCCGGGAGAGAGCGCTTCTCCCGACAGCTTCTTTCCCTAGTTCAGACCTGCAGTGGCACAATTCACCCCATCGGGAGAACGGAAAGGTTTGTTTTATGAAAACCAAAACTTCACTCACGGGAAATTTGATGAACCGCTCGCCTATACGGCTTCCATTCTTACACATCCCACTCGTCCTCGGCTTCGCGTGGCTTGCGCTTTCACCCGGGGCGCGTGCGACTTGCCAAGAAGGCTGCTTAACGAACGACAGCACTGTCCTGGGTGAGGATGCGCTCATTTCGAACACCGGCAGTGGTAACACGGCCACCGGTTTTGATGCGCTCTTGAGCAACACAACCGGCCACTATAACACGGCCATCGGTTTTCAAGCGCTCCTTGGGACCACAATCGGCAGCTTCGACACGGCCAACGGTGATCAGGCGCTCCAAAACAACACAACCGGCAGTTTCAACGCGGCCAATGGGGCTCAAGCGCTCTTTAGCAATACCACCGGCGGCAACAACACGGCCGTTGGTTTTAATGCGCTCTTTAGCAATATGACTGGCAACAACAATATCGCATTAGGCTTCGAAGCCGGTATTAGTCTCTCCGCCGGCAGTAACAATATCGAGATCGGCAACCGAGGTGTTACGGGTGAGTCTAACCACATCCGAATCGGCAGCAGAACGGTGCACACTGACACGTTTATCGCCGGCATTAGTGGCGTAACTGTACCAAATGGAGTAGGGGTGATTGTCAATTCCCAGGGCCACCTCGGAACGGTCGTCTCCTCCGCGCGTTTTAAGGACGCGGTCAAGCCGATGAACAAGGCAAGCGAATCGATTCTCGCGCTTAAACCAGTCACCTTCCGCTATAAGCACGAGCTCGACCCTGCTGGCATCCCGCAGTTCGGACTTGTGGCTGAGGACGTGGAAAAGGTGAATCCGGACTTGGTGGCACGCGACGAGCAGGGAAAACCATACACCGTCCGCTATGAAGCAGTGAACGCGATGTTGCTCAATGAGTTTCTGAAAGAGCACCGCAAAGTCGAGCAGCTGGAGAAACAGGTTGAGAAACTCACTGCGGGTCTCCAAAAAGTGAGCGACCAGCTTGAACTGAGCAAACCTGCACTGCGAACGGTTGGCAATAGTCAGTAAAGTGGTGTGCCCCTAACATAGCGGCATTTCACAATCAGCCGTCACGCTTCACCGCCTGGCGGCTTTTCGTTCACCATTCTTTGAAATCGTCGGTGTGCTCGTGCGTCTGGGTCAAGTTGCCAGCGTCATCGTAAACGCGAATCACGGTGTCGTGTGAGCGGCCGGGAAACTTTGCGTAGCCGATTGCGTTATTGATGGCGTTTGGCTCGCCGTACCACAGCCGCCCGAATGGCAACACGTCGGAAATTAGATCGACACCGCCGTTCGAATATCCGCCTTTAGGGCCGTGGAGGTCACTGGATTTCTTCCGGCCTGGCCCCGCGTTATGCGAAAAATAGACCGCGGGGCGATCTAGGTAAGGCTTGACATCGAGATCTCCCTCACGTAAAATCGCAAAGGAACCAGGAACAAATCCATGAAGACCCAAAATGCACTCGTCCGAATTCTCGCTGCCACCGTCGTTTGTGCAGTCACACAACTGTCTGCTCAGGCTGGATCACCTACCATCGAGCTGGTTACCAGTTTTCAGGTGGACCCCGATCTCTTTATTCACACTCTCCCGCAGAGTATAAACAGTAACGGCGATATCGCCGGGTACCTTAGAGACCAAGACTACAACACCGAAGGATTTGTTCGCTTCCGCAACGGCACCGTGTTGATAATCAACCATCCGAACTCGACACCCCGTCACACAACCGTGTGGGGGATCAATGATTCGGGCCTCATCGCCGGCAATTACGTCACGACCGACCGGAAAAGCTTGGGCTTTTTCCTCTCCGGTGACACCTACACCGACTACGCTGTGCCGGGTGCATTCAGTAGCAGCATCTTTGGCTTGAACAATGCCGGTAACTTTGACGGGACGGCCTCCTTTCCCGGCAACTGGTTCCAACCATACTTAAGCGTCGGAGGAAACGTGACCCTTTTTTCCGTGCCGGGGATTCGCCTGCCCTTCATTACCTTCATAGGGGGCATGAACAATCTCAATCAAGTTGTCGGCTCTTATTCGGATCAGGCAGGAGTCCATGCCTACTTGCGTGATGCGGACGGCACGCTGACCTTCCCAATCGATTATCCCGGTGCATCCGCCACCTACTTATACGGCATCAATGATAAAGGTTGGATGGTAGGCAGCTATCTTGATACTGGAGGAGTGACTCACGGACTTTTCGCAAGGTCGCCGACCCGCTTCGTCGCCTTTGATTTGCGGCCTGGAAGGACTACTGTATTGCAAGGGATCAACAACCGGGGCATCATCTGCGGCTCTTACGAGGATAACGGGGTTCTGTACGGACTTGTAGCGCGCGTCTCTCTCAGGTCGACTCAATAGATAACTCGATAGCACGGCGGCTTGGGCAGATAAACTTCGTTCCGGCCACACATGGCACCGCGACGCTTATTGTAATCGAGCGGCTTTCGGGGCTGCAATGGACGAACCGGCGAAACCGCTATTGTGACGGCGCGCTGGCCACGCTCGACCGTTTTGTTCGTTTGAACAAGACGGTCTGGCGCCGCGTGAAGTAGTGGGAAATCATCGCCGACAACCTCCACAAAGCCGGTTGGAGTTGGGGCTGCGTCGCAGCCGTGGATTCTCGGGGGCAAACGATCTTCATTGCTGACGCGCACCGCGACGACGGGAAGCGCTTCGTTGTGCGTGCGGATGAAAAGTTGACGGCGTGTTTCTGGAACTCGAAGCGGCGATTCGAGCCGCTGCGAATTGTCGTGATTAATTGTCTTGACTAGCTGGCGTAATTTTATCCAGACTCGACGCCGTTAAACGGATCTGAATCAGGCGGAGGACATTTCCCCGCTAGGTTCTTCGCCCCTTCCGGACCCGCGAATCGCAGAATCAACGTAGCGGGGAAAAAGAAACGAAGAACCATGAATCCGCTCACTCAGTTCAAGAACACAACAATTCTGCCAGTTCTCATCGCACTAACGCTCGGCTGCTTTGCATTTTCGCCGCAAGCGCGAGCCGTTTGTCGAGAAGGCTGCGACGCCAATGTCGGCAATACGTTCCTCGGTGAAGACGTGCTCATTAACAACACGACCGGCTTCGGCAACACGGCCATTGGTTCTAGTGCGCTCGCTAGCAACACAACCGGCACCGTCAACACAGCCACCGGTTATGCTGCGCTCTACAGCAACACCACCGGTTACTTGAACACGGCCACCGGTGCTGGTGCGCTCGATCAGAACACAACCGGCTACTCCAACACGGCCATTGGTTCTAGTGCGCTCGCCAGCAACACAATCGGCATCGACAACACAGCCACCGGTTATGCTGCGCTCTACAGCAACACGAGCGGCAACTTCAATACGGCCATCGGTGAGGCTGCGCTCACCTTCAACACCACCGGTTACTTGAACACGGCCACCGGTGCTTTGGCGCTCGATCAGAACACAACCGGCTACTCCAACACGGCCATTGGTTCTAGTGCGCTACTAGTGAACACAACCGGCACCGAAAACACGGCCACCGGTGCTTCTGCGCTGGAGCGCAACACGACCGGCAGCGAGAACACGGCTATGGGTGGTGCTGCGCTCCTTAACAGCTCAACCGGCTTCCAGAACACAGCCACAGGTCGTGCTGCTCTGGCTAACAATACAACCGGCAGCGAGAACACGGCTAGCGGTTTTCATGCGCTATTAAACAACACAACTGGCAACAAGAATATCGCGTTGGGATTTAGAGCGGGCAGCGATCTTACCACCGGCGACAAAAACATCGACATCGGCAACCCTGGTCAGGCTGGTGAGTCGAGCACCATTCGTATCGGCAGGGTACAAGATCACACGGCCACATTTATCGCCGGAATCGCTGGGGCAACCGTTCCAACGGGTGTAGCAGTTATCGTAAACGCCAATGGTCATCTCGGCACGACGACATCCTCTGCGCGTTTTAAAGAAGCGATTAGGCCAATGGATAAAGCGAGCGAAGCTATCCTTGCTCTGAAACCGGTGACCTTCCGCTACAAACAGGAGCTTGACCCCGACGGCACTCCGCAATTTGGCCTCATCGCCGAGGAGGTAGCCAAGGTGAATCCCGATCTCGTGGCCCGCGACGCTTACGGAAAAGCTTACACAGTCCGTTACGAGGCGGTGAACGCGATGTTGCTCAACGAATTTCTTAAAGAGCACCGCAAGGGACAGGAACAGGACACGATCATCGCTCAGCTAAAGGCAGCAGTCGTGCGGCAGCAGAAGGAAATTCAAGCCCTGACCGCGAGCCTCAAGGATCAGGCGGCGCAAATCCAGAAAGTGAGCGCACAGCTTGCCGCAGCGAGGCCGTCCTTTGGCGGACTTGAAGCGAGCAAATTTTCAATGCAAGTTGTCGCTGACAACCAGTAAGGCTCCGAAGTCCAGTCAATGCCCACATCTCGCAATCAGCCGTCACATTTCACTCTGCGGAACACTCGTCTGTTCGCATCTTTTATTAAGGCTGCACGCTGGAATTTGCGGCGAGCTCCATTCGGCATCAGAAAGGCATTCTCATCCCTGGCGACCGCGGCCGGGTTGGTGACGGTTCTCTCGTCGGCAGCGGTCGCCCAGCAGTTCCGGGATGTGACGAGAGAAGTCGGTTTGGTGTTAAAGGCAAAGCACTCGTGGGGCAACCCGATCTGGGGTGACATTAATAACGACGGCTTTCTCGATCTGATCGTGCCGACGCACGGCCTGTTGAGGTCGCATGGGCCGTTTGTGTATCTAAATAATGCTGGTAACACGTTCACTGACATCCACGCAACTTCGGGCATCACCCGGCACGTCCCTCTCGATGCCCCGGATTGGCATGGCTTCTCGTTTGGCGACTACGATGGGGATGGCAACCTGGATCTCTATATTTCCATAGGCGCCACCGAGGGAACCCTGGAGAAAAGCGATTTACTCTTCCGAGGCCGTGGCGATGGGACGTTTGAAAACGTCACTCAATCCGCTGGCATCGAAACCTCAATGAATCGCGGTCGCTGCGGTTTTTGGATCGATTACGACAACGACGGCAAGTTGGACCTGTTCGTGAAGAATTTCGAAGGCGCAAATCGCCTCTACAGAAACAATGGCGATGGCACCTTTACACAGATTGCCAATGCGGCGGGGCTGGCCAGTGCCACGCACGGAAGCGATGAAGGGTTCATCTGCTCGTTCGCGGATTATGATAATGACGGCTTCATGGATGTCGCTTTCTCGGGGTGCTGCGAGTCAGAGGAGTTGTATAGGAATCAAGGCGACGGGACCTTCGTCGATGTCACAACGGCAGCAGGTTTGAACCCGCACAAACATTGCCAAGGCATTGCCTGGGGCGACTATAATAACGATGGCCTGCTCGACCTATATGTGGCCAGAGGAAACCAGGGCGGTGGACCTTTTGAAAACACGCTCTATCGCAATAACGGCGATGGCACATTCACCGATGTGACTGCAGAAGCCGGTGTCGTCGGCGGACCGAATAACTGGGCTGCCCTTTGGGGCGATTATGACAACGACGGGTTTCTAGACTTATTTGTCGCGAATCCCGGCGTCGCGGCAGAGGGGGTCGGAAATGCCAATCTTCTCTATCACAACAACGGCGACGGGACATTTACTAACAGGGCCACTGAAGAGGGCCTGGCGCTCCAGGATGATAACCCCATCCACTTGCACAAGGTTGCTGCCTGGGGGGATTATAACAACGACGGATTCCTCGACATCATCGTGAAGGACGGGCTCGGCAGCGAAAGAGACGGCGATGTGGGTGCAAAAGGATTTCACCGGCTCTTTAAGAACATTGGCAACAGCAACCACTTCATCAAAGTGAACCTCGCGGGCGTGCAATCGAATAAGCGCGGAATCGGCGCGCGCGTAACCGTAACCTCCACCGCAGGAATGAGCTTCCGGCAGAACAACGGAGGTGGGGGAGGCGAGTGGTGTTCGCAAGGAAGCGAGCCGCTGCATTTCGGGATCGGAACGGCCACGGAGGCAACAGTCGAGGTGAAATGGCCGAGCGGGGTGGTCGATATCCTCCCGTCGGTGGCAGCAGACTCAACGATCACGGTGGTGGAAGGCACGATGCCTTAGGAAATCTTCGGGGCGGCTATGCCGCGTCCGACACGAAACTCCGTTAGGACGGCGATGAATTTCGGCATTGCGACCATAATCCGGCCGTCGTCAAATAACCCTTACTTCGCGCTAAATCTGGCGAATCCGACAATGCGTCAAGCCCGCTAGGCGTCTCCAACCAAGCACCACACTCCTCTTCCCGTGGGAAACCGCGAGCAACAGGCTCGTTCCACAACTTGAGGCAGCGGTTGGAGAGTCACGCGAAATCTCGGAGTTTGCTTCTCTGCAGCGAAATAATCTTTGCGGCAATCGGCAATCACGTAACTGCCTCCCGCGCGCCGTGGAGCAATCGCTGCTAGCTTTCGATCTTGACAGGCTGGCGAGAGTTTTTGCAAGATTTCTAAAAATCAAGGCCTGAATCCTGGAGAAGGCGCTTCTCCCGACAGCTTCTTTCCCTCGTTCAGACCGGCAGTGGCACAATTAACCCATCGGGGGAACAGAAAGGTTTGTTTTATGAAAACGATAACTCTTCCATCAAGAAATTCAGTGAACCGGTCGTACGTCCGGCTTGCACTTCTACTCATCCCGCTCGCCTATGTTCCGCTTGCGGCGCAAGCGCAAACTTGTCAACAAGGCTGCTTAGGGAACTTCAACACCGTCTTAGGTGACGACGCGCTCTTGAACAACACCACCGGCAAACACAACACGGCTGTCGGTTTTGACGTGCTCCTTAACAACAACGCCGACAACAACACGGCGATCGGTTATAACGTGCTCGTCAGTAATACAACTGGCGACTCCAACACGGCCATCGGCTTCCAAGCGCTCTTGGGCAACACAACCGGCTCCGCAAATACGGCCAACGGAGCTTGGGCGCTCTTCGAAAACACTACCGGCAACTTCAACACGGCCAATGGTGATGAAGCGCTCTTGCTCAACACAACCGGCAACGACAACACAGCCAACGGCTTCCAAGCGCTCTTTAGCAACATAACCGGCAACTCTAACACGGCCAACGGTCTTGAAGCTCTCTTGAGGAATACCACTGGTAACCAGAACACGGCCATGGGTTCTAGTGCGCTATCTAGCAACACTACCGGCAGCAACAACACAGCCAATGGTTTTCTTGCGCTCAATAAAAACAAAACCGGCAGCGAGAACACGGCCATCGGTCGGAATGCGCTATTTAACAACAAGACCGGTGCTTCCAATATCGCGTTGGGCAACAATGCAGGTTTCAAGACCACGGGCAGCCAAAATATCGACATCGGCAACGGGGGTGTCGCAGACGAATCCGCAACCATCCGGATCGGGACCGGAAATCAGACGAATGCATATATCACGGGAATCAGCGGGGCGACTGTGCCGGGTGGTGTGGGAGTGATTGTCGATTCCAGCGGACACTTAGGCACGACCACCTCCTCAGCACGTTACAAGGAGAACATTCAGCCCATGGATAACGCGAGCGAAGCTATTCTCTCGCTACAACCGGTCAAGTTCCGTTACAAGAAAGGCCTTGACGCTAAAGGCATACCGCAGTTTGGCCTCGTGGCGGAGGAAGTGGAAAAGGTAAATCCCGATTTGGTAGCTCGCGACGAGCAAGGCAAACCGTATACCGTGCGCTACGAAGCAGTGAATGCGATGTTGCTCAATGAGTTTCTCAAAGAGCACCGAAAAGTGGAAGAACAAGGAGCGATCATAGCAAAACAACAGAAGCAACTTGAAGCGCTTACTGCGGGATTGCAGAAGGTGAGCGCGCAGATTGAACTGAGCAAATTCGCCACAGGACGAATCCGCCTTGGCGGACCTGCGCCGCAAATGGTCCTCAACAGTCAGTAAAAGCAGCGGCGATTTCCAAGTATTCCGAGGAAGGCCGTGGTTCGGAACGCCTGTGGCAATCCGGCGTTGGCGCTCGCGTCAAAGCTTTCGATTCGTACCGTCGACCAGAATAACGCGCTCGACATTTCTGCTCGGATCCAAAACGCGAATCTCACCTGAACGAAAGCACGCGCGACTCCGTGCGTAACTCATTGCCGGACGCTTGTCCCGGAACACAGGCTCAACGGGAGCCTCAAAAGTCCAGCCCTAACGGTGCGGTTTGATTTCAATAGTACCATAAGAGATACGGGCCAGCGCGCTTGCTTAGACCTTCGGGCCGCGCGCCTCATTAGCCACCAGGTGCTTTTGGCTTTTAAGCTTTGAGGATTGGAAAGCTAGCAAAACGTGAGGTGACTTTACTGCTTTACGTGCTGGTTGAAGAATTCTATCACCCGGCCTTTTACAGCGTCCCAATAGCCGAACGAGTGGCTTTCGCAGATCCCATGCTCTTCGTCGGTGAGAGTTGTGATCGTGTATCGTTGTGGACTCACTCCGGCAGCCTCTAACGCGCATTGCAGATCGATGATCTGATGATAAGGCACGTTATCGTGCCGAGTGTTGTAGATTTGCATCGGGTTTGCATGAGCGGCATCGAATGTATCAAGTTCGAGCAGGTGTACAGGGGAAAGGTTGTGCTGTGCAACTGGATGGCTACTCAGAGTATAGTTCTCGACATTCTTTCGCAAGGTTTCAACCGGATCGCCTCCCTCCGGCCAAGTCGAATAATCCTCAGGCGTTCGATCCGAAAAATCGTAAACGCCCGAAAGTGCCACAGCGGCGTCCGGTCGATAGACTGGCTTCCACTCAGGCCAGACGCCGCGGTTATCTTCTCGCGTATCGAGTGCTGCCCACATAGCATGTGTCGCGCCAGCGGAACCTCCGATTATGCCTACCTTGCGTCCTCGGACGTGCGGATCGCGGCGCGCCGCTTTGACCAGCGACTCGACGTCATACTCCTGGTAAGGAGCGAATCCCGAGATGTGATTGGGATCGTGAGCATCATCTTGACGGGTTTGCCCGGGGATCAGGCCGGACGGAGCCAGTCGATAGGCGACGACTAAGACGTAGTAGCCGGCATCGGCAAGATCGTTCGCTACATCTATCATGTTTTGAGTTTCATCTGCAGCATCCGGAAACGGACTGCCTTTCCAGTAGCCGCCCCCGTGAATAACCAAAATTGTGGGCCATGGAGGAGTAGGGTTCCTTCTCGGTTCAAATGGCCGCCAGGCCAGCGGTAGACCATTCCTGTCAGGCGGTTGGAACTCCTCCGGAATTGGTGTGATTGTGGGAGTGGGCGTGGGCCAAGACGCAGCAGCACCACAGTGTAGCGGACGTGTGAACAGGGCCCCCCCTGGAGTCGGTGTCACGACGGCGCAGGTTGTTACTGGGGTGGCTGTACAGGTAGGCGTAGGCGGTGGCGTGGAAGGCGTGGGGGTGGGCGTAGGGGTAGGTGTACAGGTTGGCTCAACGAACGGCCCGACCGAGTTCAAATTGGCAACTCGTGCACCCGTGGAAGGTGCCTTCGTTTGAGCTATACAAAAGAAGCATCCCCCAAGTAATAACAAACAATATCTAATCCTGGTTTCTACATTCATCGTTTTTTTCTCCAGTTTTTTGGGGACGCAAACGAAATTACACAGCGTTAGCGAACGTTCGTGTGGGAAAACTGTCGTACACCCAAATTGAGTTGTCAAAGAGCTTGAATAGTCGGCAGTGGAAAAAGTGAATCCCGATCTGGTCGGTCGTGACGACGAGGGCAAGCCTTACACCGCCCGCTACGAAGCGGTGAACGCGATGCTGCTCAACGAGGTCCGTCAAAGAGCATCGCAGAGTGGAGACGTTGGAAAAAGCCGTCGCTGAACAACAGAAGGAAAACGCAGCCATGCGGGCTCTCCTTAAAGAGCAGAAGGCGCAAATCCAGAAAGTGAGCGCACAGCTCGCCGCAGCGAGTCCGTCCTTTGGCGGACTTGAAATGAGCAGACCTGCGCCGCAAACGGTCGTTAACAATCGGTAAAGCGGCGCAGTCCAGTAAGCAGCGGCATTTGGCAATGAGCCGTTACGCTTCAGATGCGGGGCGGCTTTTTGTTTCGCATCGGGTCAAATTTCCACGCAGCAAGGAGCATTTTGGGCTTGCTCTGTTCGTCCGGCTTTGGTAGTGCAGAACTCATGCTTTCTTTCTTTCGAGATCCCGCTCCCTGTAAAAGCCGGAATAGACGAAACAGAGTTTCGTCGAATCGTAGTTAGGTGCTCACCATGGCGCTAGTAAAACCGCTCGAATGGTGGTCTGGGTGGGCCGACTTTTTCGGTGTCACCGCCGTGATTCTGGGCGGGATTTTGGCTCTCGTGACGTTGCTTGGCTGGACCTTTTCATGGAAGGCAGGAAGACTTAAAGATGATGCGCTGACAAGATACCAAGTGGATGCGAAACAATCGATTGCGGAGGCAAACAAAGCCGCATCGATCGCCAACCAGCAGGCAGCTACGGCAAACCTCGAGCTCGCTCGGCTACAGGCCAAGATGGCGCCGCGAAGACTCACCAACGAGCAACAGGAGAGATTGGCTTCAGGAGTCAGGGCGTTAGCCCCGCAATTAGCCAGCGTATGGTATGGCGCGGGAGACAAAGAGAGCGAGAATTTTTCGTGGGAGATCGCGTCCGCCTTGGATGCTGCTGGCTGGAAGGTGTTTTCTCCTGCCAGCACGGCGACCTTGGCTCAAAGCGGAAAGCCTTTCGGTACGATACCTCGCCTTCAGACCGGCGTAGTCGTAAGTAGCAACAAAGACGAACCCAGTATGAAGGCCGCAGACGCTCTTGTCCGAGAGATGTCAGCCCTCGGTTTCGATACGAGGGAGGCGTCAAACCCCGGGAATGGCCCTGAGCCCGTGGTTGTAGTAACCGTGCAAGCTAGGCCAGAGGGTGCGCAGGGAGAGCTGAAGCTCAATGCTGCTGGAAAATAGATATTGACGACTTCAACAACGCACTTAACCGGCCGATGCAGCGGTAATAATATACTTGTCTGACCGCGTTCGCGGTCTATTATATGGCCTCCGCCGTGACAGCCTCAGCGAGGTTCTACGCTCGCGCTCTCTTCGCGCTTACTGCCGGGGTTGGCGTTTTCGCCACTCGCTTTACGAGCGTTGCAAAGCGCTTCGCAGCGCGAGCGCCTTTGCGAGCGTCACGCGCCAGTCGTGCAAGTGTTTCCTCGCGTGTTTCAGTTGCTTTCATTTGTTAGTCGGATGTGCTGCTAGTGATAATAAATTTTCCCAAAGCGGGTTCGTATCGTCCTTCGCAACGATACCGATGCGACTCCTTGAATGCGTCCACATAGGTCACGTTGATGTTGTATTGGACTTTGGTGAGCTGGTGATTGATCGTCTTAATCAAAGCTTCGTCTATTACTCCAGTCCAAATACCGATAGATCGAGTAATCCATGTATTCGTGCCCTGGGGAGCAATAGTGGCGGGCGACGTTTGATCGAGAGTCCATTGTCTAGTTTCGTCACGCGCGTTATCCAACAGCGCACCGGCGTTAATCACCAGCTCACCAGTCAATTCTACAGAATCGGCTATTGTTCGACCGAAATTTTTGAGGGTGAACAGGACGATACTCTCATATCGAAGTTCACCAGTGTTAAAAATAACCGAATCAATCAATACGATTGCGCGTTCAGTCAGGCGCGAAGTCTTGACGGTTTCCATTGCAGCATCAGCACTTTTATTAGCAGCATCGACGGCTCGTTTCGTTTCAATCAATCCGCGTCGCATATATCCAGCCTGTTTGCGCATAGCGCAGTACTGAAGTACTCCGACAATAGTGAGGATGCCGGTGAATATCGCAATCCACCAATTTGTCGAAGATTTATCATCGCTCTGATTGCTGTAGCTTTCTGCGTATTTGTCGCTTCCTTCTGGCCTAGTAATCGGTTTCTGGCTTGGATTGCCGGAATCTATTTGGCCGTTGCTGAGTTGTTGTTTTTCCTGAGTGGCTTTCGCTGGACTTGGGGGTGGTGGTGGTGATTGCGCTACCAATGCAGCCACAAGGCCCATTAGCATTGCTATTAAAAGTAGGCGTTTTGCCATTGGTTTTACGCTGTCTGCCACGTCGTGGGACAGGGACCATCACCGCCCTCTGCCGCAATCAGCTTCGCGTATTTCAGGCTCTTGACTACCACTCCACTAAGCGCCTTAACAAATCGGCCTTGGTCGTTATCTTTACGCTCGTTAAACCGGAACGCTTGCTCATCGCAGTAACGGAACAAATGAAACGGCTCGACGTTTACATACGTGCCTTTGAGCGCGCGTTTCAGAAGCGACCAGAAGTCTTCCAATCCTTTAGTGTGAATTTGACCGCGCGCGTAGCATTCCAAATGGTCAATCACTTGGCGGTCATAGTCCTTTTCGAGGTCGTCATAGGACATGAGCGAATCAGTGCAAACGGTCGCGCCTGCTTTCACATGCTGGCGAACGTTGCCACAAAGCTCGGGGCGGCGCGTATTCGGAACCACTTTCAAGACAACGCGCGAGAGCTTGTTGCCGCGTCCGCGTTCCAAGATGCCTTGCACGACAGTTTTCTTAATCCCAGCATCCCCAACACCAGTGCGGCGATTCTTGTGCATGTAGCGAGCCTTAGCTCCAATGTAAGACTCGTCTGCTTCACACGTCCCGCTCATCTTGCCGCCAATGCCTTGTTGCATCGCGAGCCGGATACGCTGCAACATGAACCACGCGGTTTTCTGAGTCACTCCAAGCGCGCGATGCAGTTCATAGGAGCTAACACCGTTTTTGCAGTTGGACGCCAGCCACATTGCGGGCAGCCACTTGTCCAAACCAATCGGGGAATCCTCAAAGATCGTTCCGACTTTGGCCGAAAACTTTTGTTTCGGATGTGGCGTGCGGCATTTCCAAACCTTCGCGTTTTCAAGGTACGTCACCTTGTCCGAACCGCAGCGCGGGCAACGCACTCCGCTCGGCCAGCGAATGCCGACAAAGAACTCAAAAGCGTTCTCTGGATTGCTGAAATATCGAACCGCTTCCAACAGGGTTTCTGGTGCTTGCATACTGGGAGAATACACCCATGAAACGGTCTGTCAAGTATATTATTACCGATGCAGCGAATCGCACCGCGCCCCGATGCGTAGCTTTTGCGTAGTTAGTTTGTCCAGTTTGCGGTCACGCGCGCTGTCGGCCGCCAGCCTTTTTTTGCCTTGACAAGTGTTTTCTCGTTTCAGTAACCAGAGTCATCTACTAGAGGAGGGTTTTTATGGTGATTCGTCGATTGTTGGTGTGTTTCGTTTTCTTAATGACGGGCTCGGTGGTCCTGGCTGACAGTTGGTCGCCGATCTCAACTGTGGACGTTCCGACCGCGCGCGCCGCGCACTCGGCCGTGTTTACTCGCATCGACGGGACGGACCAGATGATTGTTTGGGGCGGACAGGATTCCCCCATGGTTCCCTTCGCCAATACCGGAGCTCGCTGGAAACGTTCCACGAATGTCTGGGCGGCCACGACCACAACCAACGCGCCGTCGGGGCGCGAGGGCCAGCCGGCGGTTTGGACGGGGCATGAGATGCTCGTCTGGGGCGGAGATGACGGACTAAACTTTCTTAACACAGGTGGCCGTTACGATCCCGTGACTGATACTTGGCGACCGACCTCTCTCACCGGAGCACCTGCGGGAACGCTTCGGGCATTCATTCATCTGGACTGGTGATCGGCTGATTGTGTGGGGTGGCGCGATCGGATTCGGCGGCGACGTTAACACGGGTGCGATCTACGACCCCGTTGCGGATAGTTGGTCGCCCACAACGACAGTCAACGCTCCGTCTGCCCGAGACGGCCAGGCCTCGATCTGGACAGGATCGCAGATGCTGGTCTGGGGTGGCATCAGCCTCGGCAACTATGTGAATGACGGCGCGCTTTACGATCCGCGCACCGATATGTGGACTCCGATCTCGACTACCAACGCCCCTTCGCCTCGTCTCTTCTTCGCGTCGGGCTGGGATAGCACCAACTTGTTTATCTGGGGCGGCGTTGACTCGCGCTTCCGCCCATTGGCGAATGGGAAGCTTTATAACACGATTACCGGTGTGTGGAGGACAATCACAAGAACTAACGCCCCGACGCCACGACTCGGCGCAACCGCTGTCCGGTCGGGCAAAGAGTTCATCGTCTGGGGTGGCTCGGATGAGAACGGGAATCCGATCGGCACCGGAGCGAAATACAACCCTGCCACCAACAGGTGGACAACGATAACAACCACCGGCGCTCCCGCGCCGCGCTCGAGTCACACTGCCATCTGGAATGGCTCTGAAATGGTTATCTGGGGTGGCTCAGGCGAATGTTGTAATAACTGGTTCAATGATGGCTTCGCCTATAAACCGTGACGGCCTGAAACATACGTTTCGGCAACTTGGCTGATAGCTCGATTTTTCCACCAACAACTGCAACAACTTCCAAGCCAACTACGAAGGCGGCGGTGGGAATGATCTTACTTTAACTGTCGTGCCATAAGTCAAGACCAATACAGAAAACACTGCCTATGAAAACCAAATTCTCCATCCTACTCCTTAGCATCTCTCTCGCGCTCGACGCCCGCGCCGGCAGCGCGATATGGAAATCTAACCCAACCAGCCGCGACTGGAACACCGCTGCTAACTGGACACCGGAAACGGTGCCGAACGGACCGGCCGACATAGCTACGTTCGCTGTTTCGAATAGGCTCGCGATTTCCGTCACTGACAATACTGAGGTCAATGAGATCGTCTTCGAACCGGGGGCGAGGGCATTTTCGATTAGCTCCTCTACTAATGCTAATGGGATTGCTCCTCAGCTTACGATTAGCGGTACTGGGGTGACGAATAACTCTGGCGTCGAGCAAAATTTTGTCGCGGTGGGCGGCAGGTCTATTCTCCCGGTGATCGCCTTCACCAACAGCGCGACGACGGGTGAGAATACGGTTTACACCACCGTCACTGTAGAAATGGCAACCAACCCACTGATCCAGTTCTCGGATAACGCGAGCGGAGGAAGCAGCACTTTTGTGACCTCACCTGCCATAAATGGCGGCGGCTCTGGGGAAGTCCTTTTCAATGGGAACTCTACCGCCGAGAACGCAACCTTCACCAATATGGGGTTCATCGAGCTTTTCGACACTGCCTCTGCTGCGAACGCCACTATTATGAACGACGGCGGTGCCATGGTGTTCCACGACACCTCCACGGCCGCCAATGCAATCGTGCAAGGTGTCGCGAATATCAGTTTCGACGAGTTTGCTACAGTGGCGAACGCTAGTTTCGATCTCGCAGCCGGCTCAGTGATTTTTATCGGCGGCGCGGCTGATGATGGCACATTTACCTTAGGCGGCAGCGCAACCGACAGTGTGTTTGGCGCACAGGTTGAGTTCACCGGTGCTGCGACGGCAGCCAACGGGATTTTTGACCTGGCGGGCGGCACGGGGGGCACCTCCGAAGGCTTCACTGGGGCCCAGGTTTTCTTCTTTGACACCTCAAGCGGCGGTGACGCCATCTTTACCGCCAATGGGGGGACGGTCGCTGGCACGCGAGGCGCCATTGTGCTGTTCTCATCGGACGGTGCAGGGAACCGCAACTGCACGGCGGCTAACTCCGTCCTCATCGCCAATGGCGGACTTGACGGTGGGATCGGCGGAGCCATTCAGTTCCAAGATAACTCTTTTGGCGGAACTGCCCGCGTCGAAGTCTTTGGCAACGGCAATCTCGACATTAGTGATCGCGATACCTTCACAGTCGTGACGATTGGATCCCTCGAAGGAGATGGCCTCGTCTTTCTGGGCGCGAATACTTTAAAGATCGGTGCCAACAACCTGGATACCACTTTCTCCGGCACGGCTCAGGACGGCGGCGGCATAGGAGGCGGCAGTCACGGTTCGTTGACCAAGAGTGGCACTGGCACCCTCACGCTCAGCGGATCCAATACGTATACTGGAAATACGGCGGTTTTTCGCGGTGCCTTGCTGGTCGCTAATACAGTCGGCTCCGGCACGGGCACTGGTCCCGTCACCGTGACAGGTGGCACCTTGGGTGGAAAGGGGACCATTTCCGGTCCGGTCACAGTGGGCACGGGCAGCGGCGGGGGAGCTTCTCTCGCTCCGGCCTTTGGAAGCAGAAAACAAGTCACACTCACTCTGCAAAGCAGCCTTACGCTGCAAGCTGACGCAACCTACACCTACACTTTCAAAGCAAGGAACAGCCAGGCGCGCACCGACCTCGTCACTGCCAACGGCGCCACGATCAACGGTGCGACGATCGCACTGAAGGGTAAGACCCAGGGCGCATTGACGCCCGGCACAGTCCTGACCGTGATCAGCAATACCAGCGCGACTCCCATCAGCGGCACCTTCAGTAACCTTCCCGACGGCGCGATCGTGAATGTGGACGGAAATAACTTCCAAGCCAGCTACGAGGGAGGCGACGGCAATGATCTCACGCTCACGGTTGTTCCGTAGTTATCCCCGCGGGGCTTTTCAAAAGCATTACTAACCGTCGGAAATGTCAAGCCAGGCTTACCTTCAACTACAAGTCATCTAGCTCCGTTGAGAACGTCGTGGGAGCTTGGCTGTGGTTTTTTTGGACTCGTGACGCAATGAATCGCCGGAGCGGATTACTCGCCGGACGGCTTCATCGGCATATCCCGCTGCTGCATTGACATTTATTTCGCTCGGATGGCGTCCGAACAGTCAACTCGGCACGTATCCATGTTGAAATTAGTTTTTCAAAACATCGCACCCCACACAAAAGGACAACCCTATGAAATCTATTGCTTCTTGGACAAAATGCCTGGCTGCTCTCGCTGCTGCGCTCGCGGCCTGTAGCTTAAACGTCTCCGTAACGCGAGCGGCCAACCCGGCGGACGGCACTGTCAACCCCAGCACGACTACACCGGTGACTTGGGACGGGACGGCTATCGGCACGGGCGGCACGGACGAGACCTCCGCGATCGAAGGCGTTAACCGTGACACCTTTGTTCTCCACGTGGAACCGGGCGACTACAGCACCAAAACAATTGCGGTAACAATCGAGTGGACCGATCCCGCCACCGATTACGACCTCTATATTCATAAGCGCAATCCAGATGGAAGCGATGGAGAGTTTGTCAGTAATTCAGCCGGCGGCGCGCCCAGCACGAGCGAAAACACGAGCATCAATCCGAACACCAGTGGCACCGGGGACTTCAACATCATCATCGTTTACTTTGCCAATGTTCCCGGGGTCGACCAGCCTCACGGCACGGCCGCAGTTGTGGACGCTCCCGCTCTCAGGACGGCCAGTTACCTCAGCGGCGGAATCACTTTTGCGCCAAACTCAACCGTTAAAGCGCAGACCTCTACTCGAGACGGCGAGCCGAGCAGCCGGGTGGATTCTCTGGGTAACTACTACGTCTGCGGAATCCGCGGCGTGCCAGCCGGTGTCGATCTCTGGTATTTCGATCTGCGTCCCATCATTGATAGAAATCGCAATCCGCAGTTTGACCCCAAAATGCGGGTGCCGATTTATCGGGGTCAGGCCGACTCTCCCTTCTCGGTCGCTGGACAGGACGAGCTTTCCGCCGGCGCACTCGGTGGCGGCGACGTTGATCTGGCTGTTGGTTTTGGGAGCTTTACCGGGATAGGAGGAACCGGGGAACCTGCTCTGGCTTACTCAAGCCTTACTGCAGCCAATGTCACCGTTGGCCGCTCGTTAGACCATGGAGCCACCTTTCAATTTAATCCTGTCGGCAATTTTCTCGGCGGGGTACCGATCAACGATCGCCAGTGGATGGGCTTCTACGGGCCGAACACGGTTTATTTGGAATACCGCAATTTCGGAGCTGGTATCGTTTTTGTTCAACAGTCGACTGATGGTGGTCTCACCTACGGTGCTGCGACCCTGGTTGGTACGATGTCGCAAACAGGATCCCTCGATGTCGATCAGTTCGATGGCACGGTTTACATCAGCGGCAACGATGGACAGTTGGCGGTCGGCATTCCCCCGACCCCGGGAGCCCCACCGCTTACTTACACCCTCTACCAGCCAATCCCGCCGACGACTGATGCGGCTAACATCTTTGTCGCCATGAGAGTGGCGAATGATCACCCTGCTGGCGGCGTTCCTAACACTGTCTATCTAACTTATTCGGATGGGACCAACGTTTTTCTCCTTAGCTCGGCTGATAAGGGAGCCACCTGGACCCCGCCGGTGCAAGTCAACAATCCGGCTGATGCGATGACGAAAGTCAATCTAATGCCGTGGCTTGCCACTGGGCCCACCCCGGGCTCGATCGGTGTTACATGGTATGCGACTGATAACGGCGGTAACAATGACAATGCGCGTTGGCGCGTTTACTTCGCGCAGAGCTTGAATGCGAATGCAACCATCCCGACGTTCCGAATTGTTCAGGCTAGCGATCACTCAATTCATGCTGGGAATATCTCGCTGAAAGGCCTGTCGCTGACCGGCGAATCGCCGAACCGCAATCTGATTGACTACTTCCAGATTAACTTCGATCCGCAAGGCGCGGCAGTCATTGGTTATACCGACGATCATAACGATTTCGATGGAAGCACTTATGTCGCACGTCAGGTCACTGGCCCTTCAATCAAGGGCGGTAACCTGCCGCGGGTCGTTGAAGGCTCGGGGCTGCCCGCGCAGCCCTTTGCCGTGCCCGGAGCGACTCCTCCCCCGGGCGGCGGTGTCACTCCGCAGGCGATGCAACCGGGACCGGCCGGAGAACAAGTAACTGATTTCGCCTATGACCAGGATAGTGGGTTGCTCGCGGTTGGTCCCGAGCCAAGCTTTGTGGACATTATCACAATCAAATACGTCACGACAAAGATCCAGCGAGTTTTTAACATCACCGGCACAATGACCGTTTCGGACCTGACCGTGATTCCACCGAATGCGACCTGGCGAATGTACTTCGCCGCCAATGGACCGGAGACTGGGATCAACAACATCAGTGGCAATTCATATTCCAAAGGTCTCTCTGACGATGCCGATCAGTTCTTCGTGCAGGCCAGCACCGATGCGACCGGCACGCCCAGCTACAAATACGGCACCACGATGCGGAGCTTTGACGGCAGCACGACCGACACCATCGTGGGAGATGCCGACTTCGGTTCTCTTGATCAAACAAACCGCACAATCACGGTCCGCGTTTCGACTACAAAACTCAACGCCATTCTCACGGCTGCTGGACACCCGACGATTGGTTCCGGCTCGATTTTGTGCGGTCTGCGGGGAAGGACGTTTGAAACCAGCTCGTTAGCGCTCGAGGATTTCACGCGCGGAGGAACCGAGTTCAAGGTAAAGTGAACAAAGGTAGTTTGTGACCCCTCGGTTGCTCCTCAGAGCAGCGTTGATCGAAGCGGTCATCGCCTTTACTTTGGCGAATGGTCAAACTCCTTTATCCACCGCTTCGCCAGCGGCCCCAGCCGCCGCGTCACCTTCTCGCCGAACGCCTCTGAAGCTCGCGCCATTTAAGGAGCGACTTGCTGCGGCGAAATCGGTGAAAGTAGAGACCGATATTCTAGGGGTAAAACTCGACTCTTCCCTCGACGCTGCGCATGCTGTCCTTGATTCGTTATGCGATTCGGCGCATCGGCCGAAAGAAGACGCAGACGAGGCCGAACGGGGGGAACCTGAGCACAAGGTGTTTTGGCAACTTGCGAAAAGCAATTTCTCTTCGCTCCTTGTGAAAACCGACGACAAGGAACGAATTACGTACATTCTCGGATCCCTCCGCCCCGGCAAGGAGATCCCATTCAACAAGATCGGAGAACTGGAGAAGGCGCCGCTCCTGACCGACAAAGTCGTGGCGTGGGATGTAGTGAAACCAGACAACTCGCTTCTGCGCGTCGTGGCGCGAGGAGCGGAACGGAAGGCGAGTTCTATCACCCTGTTCGTCGTAAAGCGGCCGCCGCCTGGCTCGCGATGAGCAAGGAAATACTTATAGCGTGTGCTACAAGGCAATGAATGCGCTGTTGCTTAACGAGTTTCTAAAGGCCCATCGTAAACTCGAGGACCAGCAAGCCACGATCGCCCAGCAGCAGAAGGAGATCAAAGCGCTCACCGCTGGCTTCAAAGCCCAGGTTGCTCGTGCGCTTAGATCACGGTGCCGGATTCAGCGTAAACACGAATCACAGCATCATGTGAGCGGCTGTAAAACTTTGCGTAGCCGATTGCGTCCGGCTCGCCGTACAGAGGCGACCGAATGGCAGCGCATCGGAAATCAGATCAACACCGCGCTTATTGCTGCGCGAGTGGATGTCGTAAACGTGTACCGCCGCCAGCTTTCTTTTATTCGGCGCGGATAGAAATCCTAACGAGCGTGTCGGGGGGACCCTGGTCAGGTGGTACGCCCAGTCTTTAGTTCTGCGCGCTCACCCCTCACTGCTTACCGATCATCTCTGATCTCGAGCTTTGTCCTCTGCCTTCTATCTATCCAGTATTCGGTATCCGCTATCCGCTATTCCACTTCATCAGCGTCCAATCTTCACTCGAATAAATCTTGGCCGATAACTGTCGACGTCCGCGAGTAGATCGTGGAAATCGAAGCTGTTTACGTCGTACGAAACCAGCAGACGACCCTGCGCGTCGGTGAACTCCGGGTGGACGTGGGCATCATAGGTGAACAGGCCGTGCTGGCTCTCCGGTGTCCAATACACATGTGTCCGATTCGCGAACGGCCCCGCCGGATTGTTCGATGAATACATGACTAACTCCGCGCTGAAAGCGACCAGCGAATCGATCGTGAAAAGGACAAACCGATTCCCGACCTTTGCCACACCAAAGCCATTGCCAACTCCTTTCCGCAAACGGGCCGACGATGCCGGGTCCGATGACCAATCTGTGCCGGTGTAAAATTCCCAAGCGCCAAGCACGTTGCCGGACGTCGCCCTGGCAATGTGCAGGTACTTCTCAGTCCCACTTACATCCTCAGTCCCATAAATGTAGGTGTAGCCGCCATCCTCCAGCAGGGCCGCACCGTACATCACGTTGTTCTCACCATAGGTCAGCATCACATTCTCAAGTGTGAGATCAGGCAGAACGAACGACGCGATCGCGTTGCCGACCCATCGGAAGTCGAAGATCCCCGGTCCCGTCCGGATAAACTCCATTACGAACACGCGGAGCCGGTCGCCTTCGACCACCATGTCCCCCACCCAATACCACGAGTGTTGGTCGACCGGAATGATTAACGATGTCGGAGATTGGGCCGTTCCGCCGTGCAAAGTCTGGACGAGCGCACCGCTGTCCTGAACAATCATCGAGTTGTTAATGAACGGCTGGGCCGGCGGCCGCGACCCGTCGCTATTTACAAAGCCAAGAAACGTGTCGGAGAAATCCCAAACCACGCGGCCATCCGGCAACGCGACCGACAAGGCGCCATCGGCTCCCGTCCAATCATCCAGCAGCGTGTTATCGTTGCCATACGACTCGAACATCGCTTGGAACGCGTTGTCCGGCGTAACCGTCACCGCGGGCGCTGGCGCCTCGGCCAGAGCAGTCGAACTAGCGGCGAGCCACGCCAGCGAGACCAGAAAGGCGCCTGGCTGAAACCGGTGCTGCGCAAACGCATTCAAGAACGCAAATCGAGACGAGGATTTTGTCTTCACAAAAAGCTTAATCAAGGGAGCTCGCCTCAAAATTTAGATCACCGATTACGGATCGCCAAGCAAGAATCACTTATGATGCGCAGCTCTCTGTCCTGTGCCCCATATCCGGCATCCGGTTTCCGCTATCCAGTCTCCGGTTTTGCTTTCAGCCTTCGCTGCCCACAAGACATTACGCGGCGCCGTATACGCCTTACCGTCGATCTCGAGCTGAATACCATCGGGAATGCGATGTTGCTCAACGAGTTCCTCAAAGAGCATCGCAAGGTGGAGGAACAAGCGAGCATTAATCAGCAGCAACAAGCAACGATCGCTGACTTAAAGTCAGAACTTAAGAGTGTAACTGCCGCCCTCAAAGAGCAGGCGGCGCAAATCCAGAAAGTGAGCGTGCAGATTAAACTGAGCAAACCTGCGCCGCGAACTGTTCTCAACAATCACTAAAGCAGCCGAGCAACTAGCCGTTACTTAGCAATTAGCCGCCACGCGGTGAAGCGTGACGGCTTTTTGTTTCACCATTCTTTGAAATCGCCCTTGTGCTCGTGTGTCTCGATCACGTTGCCTGCGAGCCAATTTGTCGGTCGCGAAAAAGTGAATCGTTTCGCGCGGACAAACGCTATTTGATGGTGAAGAGGATGTTGGCAGTCTTGCCTTCGCTTACCACGCTCATGATGTAATTTCCGGCAGGAAGCTTCTTTCCGTCCATCGTTTTGTCGATGTTCGTTTTGGTTTTGCCCTCGAGCAAAATCACCGCGGGCTCGGAGCCTTGGACCGGTTCGTTCTTCGCAGTCACCATATTCACGTTCACAATGATCATGTCGCTCTTCGATTCGACCGCCAGTTCCGCATCCGCCGCAACCGGATTTTCGATCTTCGCGAAAGGCGTGCCGTCCTTTGCCGCCTGCCCACCAAGGCTGACGGGAAATGGAAGCGAATCATCACTCGCGAAAAGAGCGTCTCCGCTTACCGGCTTGTCTTCTGGAGCGCGCGAGCGAGAGCATCCGGTCAGGAGAAGGATTGAAGTAATGGTTAGGACAATGGTGATGTTGGAGAGCTTCGTTTTCATATTTCGTTGTTGGTGTGATTTGAGGTCTAACTATAATTTGGTGGGAAAATCCCGCCTTAAATTACGGGTTTTTCTGGCCTAATCCGCTTGCCTCGCTCGCGATCACTCGATGAAAGCGGAATCATGGAAACTCGCTTTAGCGGGAAGTGCGACGTGATGCGACTAAAAACTCACCACTCTTTGAAGTCGCCCGTCTGCTCGTGCGTTTCAATCACATTGCCCACTTCATCGTAAACGCGAATCACAGCGTCCCAATTCGTCTTGCCAAGTTGGCCAGATTTTTTCAAAACTCTGCGCATATGAAAACGACAACTCTCCCACTAAGAAATTTAATGAACCGCTCCCCTTTGCGCGCGTTCCTTCTCATTCCGTTCGTGCTCGCCTGCTTTGGGCTTTCGCCCCAAGCGCAAGCGGTTTGTCAAGAAGGCTGCTTAGCGAACGAAAACACAGTCCTAGGTGATAATGCGCTCTTGAACAACACCGGCTTCGGAAACACAGCCACCGGTAGCACTGCGCTCTTGAACAACACAGCGGGGGGAGACAATACCGCCTGCGGTGATCAAGCGCTTCATGACAACACCACCGGCGGCGGCAACACTGCCGTTGGTGCCCAAGCGCTCTCCAGCAATACCACCGGTATTCAGAACACCGCCCTCGGCGATCTCGCTCTCGACAGCAATACGACCGGCGGCCTCAACACCGCTTGCGGTTCGGGCGCGCTCTTTTTCAACACCACCGGAAGTAACAACGTGGCCTGCGGTGATTCGGCGATGGAGTTTAATACCACCGGAAGCTTCAATACGGCCATCGGCACCTTTGCACTTTCGAACAACAGCAGCGGCACCGAAAACACAGTGACCGGTTTTGAGGCGATGGGTGGCAATACGACCGGCATCAACAACACGGCTGATGGCTTTCAAGCGCTTGAGAGCAACGACACTGGCAACTTTAACACAGCCAGCGGTCAGGGAGCGCTCACCAATAACACCTTTGGCAGCAACAACGCAGCCCTCGGTCAGAATGCGCTGGTAAGCAACACAACCGGTTCCTCCAACGTCGCCATCGGTTCCCACGCTGGTTCCAACCTCACCACCGGCAGCAACAATATCGATATAGGCAACTCCGGGATTGCAACTGAGGCGGGAATCATCCGCATCGGAACCGTAGGAACCCAGACTGCCACCTTTATCGCGGGCATCAGTGTGTCAGCCATCGCTGGCGGGGCAGTTGTGGTAAACAACAAGGGCCGACTTGGCGTGGCGTCTTCCTCGCAACGTTTCAAAGATGAAATTAAACCCATGGAGAAGGCAAGCGAAGCGGTCCTGGCATTGAGACCGGTCACCTTCCGCTACAAACCGGAAGTTGATCCCGAGCGTGCACCGCAGTTCGGCCTTGTGGCCGAGGATGTAGAAAAGGTGAACCCTGATTTGGTAGCTCGCGACGCTGATGGAAAAGCTTATACAGTGCGCTATGAAGCGGTGAACGCGATGTTGCTAAACGAGTTCCTCAAAGAGCATCGCAGAGTGGAGTCGCTGGAAAAAGCCGTCGCTGAACAACAGAAGGAAAACGCAGCCACGCGGGCTCTCCTTAAGGAACAGACGGCGCAAATCCAGAAAGTGAGCGCACAGCTCGCCGCAGCGAGTCCGCCCTTTGGCGGACTTGAAATGAGCAGACGTGCGCCGCAAACGGTCGTTAACAATCCGTAAAGCTGCCGAGCCCAAACAAAGCAGCCGCATTTGCCGGTCCAGCGCTTATTCCCATCCGGGAATGACGGTCGGACAAACTCCCGGAGACAAGATATCTTTTCTCGAGTTACGGGATCGAGTGGCCCCTGTTGGTCTGCACCGACTGCAGGTCCGGCCTATCCACTATACCGCTCAGATTGATATCGTCGCGGAAGTTGCTGGCAGTGACCGGCTGGCCTCTGTCGGCCCTAAGCTGTTGCTGGTCCGGTCTGTCGACGATGCGATTGCCGTTCACATCGGCCGTGAGGAAACCAAACGGAACGTCGCCATGCTGCTGGCCGTCACCGTTGATGTTTTGCACACGCAGCGTGACCACTTCCGCACTGGTCACGCCAGTCAGTTGGGCGGTCATGGTGTTACCACCGAATAAGATCGGACCAACGGTGGCGGTACCGCTGACAACCATAACCTGGCCAGAAGTGACCGGCCCATCGAACGTGAAGACTGCGTTATAAGCGCTCGAGCTGCGGTCTTCGACGCCTGAGGCACCGGTCAGCGGCATCGAGATGTCGAATGTACCCGCCCCGGCATGAGTCAGGCGTGATGCGGCGCTAAGCAGGGTGCGCACAGAGGTAGGAGGAGCGACCCGAACGTAATAAACGTCTTCTTCGTGCTGCCCCCGGGTTGGGTTGAAGTTGAACGTGGCGGCGTACGCGACATTGCCCCCGGTATTGTCTGAAACAATGGTGATGTAATCGCCTATCTTGCTCTGGTTCGGATAACCTTCAAAAGGATTAAACGCATTGCTCACTGCGACGTTGGGTGCCCACGTAACGCCGCCGTCGGTGCTCCAAGAATAGAATAGCTGCGAATCAGTGTTATTCGCAGCGTTGCGCGTGTCGTGCCAGACAGAATCGATTCGTCCATTGGGCGCTACAGAAAGCGTACCGAACCAGTGCCACTTACTAGGATTAACCGGGTCGTCATTGATTCGGCGCGGCGCGCTAAAGGTTAGTCCGCCGTCTGTGCTGCGCACAAACATGACGTCGGTTGTGCTTCGTCCAGGTGGTACCACGCTGGCCAGCATGTAAATGTTATTGTTAGTGGCGGCCCCGGAACGATCGATGGCCAGAAACAGCTGTCCATCCAGTCCTGCTGGATTGATTCCCCCGGAACCGAGGCTGCCCCCCATGTTGACGGACGTGGTTCGGTCAAAAGTCGGCGTCTGGCCCACGAACTGCGCATTGCTTGAGCGCACACAATTAAAGTTACTGAATCCCTCGCCACCGATAAAGAGGTTGCCATTGGTGTCCACGTCGAGCGTTCCCAGGTCAGTCCCGCCAGGAACAACGATCGGCACCTGCCAGGTGACCCCGCCATCGGTGGAGCGTTGGAATTCCACGCCGCCGCCGCTACAGTTAATGCCGTCGTCTGACTGGTATTGAAAGCCATGTCCCGGGCCGTTTGTCTTATCGATCGTGAACCACTGCTTGTCGCCTCCGCCGGCGCCTCTATCGGGTGATCGCTCCACCCAAGTTTGGCCGCCGTTTGTCGAGCGCCACAAGTCGTCGCAAAAAAAGGACAGGTTAACGTCCGATTGAAGACTGAGGTAGAAAAACTGCCCGATCTCATCGGAGTTGGTGACCGGGTCACTGCGAAAGACTCCGTTTTGCAGAACACCGGGGAACGTCCAGTGCACGCCGCCATCGGTGGTGTATCCCCAGCCGCCCTGCCGGAAGTTAGAGCTAACGTCATTGAATTGCCTCCACGCGATTGTCATCTTGCTGCCGTTTGTTGGGTCAACGGAAATGGGGCACTCGTTCGCAGCGTCGCCGAGGATGTTGTTCCCATTTGCATCGACGTTTACTTGAAAGCTCGTAAACGTATCGAATTGCGAGATCATTCGCGGCGAAGTCTCTATCTTTCGAGGAGGCGCAGGCGGATTATCGTACCTTTCAAGTGGCTCATTTCGGGGCACTCTTTGTGTCGGTGCCAGTTGGCCCGAAGCAATGGGAATTAAAAATAGCGAGACCAGACAAGTGAACACGCCGGCATTTAACATTTTAGAATGGATCATCATAAAAAACTCCTTTGAACGGTCTGAACTAGCCGCGCAGGCGGATAGGGAACAAGCACTTTATAGAATAAATGACCGGTTTCAAGGCTCAGTCTCGTCACGGATTCCTCCGCAAAATTAGAGTGCGTTCGGGTCTCGTGAAGACGCCTGTTGTACCGACCGCCCAAAGCGTGCCATTTGGTGTGGCGGTGATCCCGTGCAGGCGATTATTAGAATTCTGGGCGTTCGGACTCGGAACAAAATTCCAGTTCGAGCCGTCCCAGTTCTCCGTCAAAGTGAACTGGGCACTGCCTTGGATAGGGACAATATACTGACCCGCAGTCCAAATGTTGTCGCTCGATAGCGCGACGATACCGACCAGGACCTGATTGGTAGCGTTGGGATCGAAATCCGGAGTCGGGAAGACGCTCCAGGCTGCGCCATCCCAATGGATCGCCAGTGTTTTGTGACAGCACGCTTCTCCGACGGCCCACACATCGTTGGATGTAACGGCGGCTACGCCAAAGAGGACATTGTCCTCCGTACTGTCGTTAGGACTTGGCACAACGCTCCAGGCTGAGCCATTCCAGTGCAAGGTCAGCGTCCGCGCTTCCTCTTGGGATCTGCCCACGGCCCAGACATCGTTTGAGGCGATTGCATCCACCCCGAAGAGGATATCATCGTTAACGCTCGGGCTAGATACGATACTCCACGTGGCGCCGTTCCAATGGATCGTGAGCGGATGATTATTAAAGCTGCTATCGGATGAGAAACCAACCGCCCAGATGTCATTAGCCGACACCACCGAAATCGCTTCCAACACATTGGAATTGCCGGCGACATTAGGGCTGGGAACAATGCTCCACGTCACTCCGTTCCAATGTTCCACCAGCGTGCTGTAAGTGCTGCCGTTCGCGGCCTGACCGACGGTCCAAACGTCATTTGCCGCCACGACGGCAACGCCATTAAGCAGATTGTAGCCGTTCGTCGCGTTCGGACTTCTCACGAGAGACCAGCGTGTGCCGTTCCAATGTTCAGTCAAAGTCCGGTAGGCGAAAAGCGACTGGTTGAAAGCCCATCCGACCGCCCAGACGTCATTATCAGCCGCGGCCGCGACCGAAGACAAACTATTGGCCTGTGTACCCCCATTAGGGCTGGCGACAATCTGCCAATCGGCGGCCCGGGCCGAGTGGCCTGCCAACAGGGTCAGAATGACAAGAATGGATGCATGACGTATTTTCATTGCGAATTAGTCCTTCCTATGGCGAACACCAAAGTTCGCCCTGGATTACTTTCCTGGTAACGATTTTGAAATAAACGGCTCTGTTGCTTGTGGCTTGAAACCGCACCATGAATTGTGCGGCAAAGGTATGGGCAACATTGCGAACTGCTCCTTTCGGACAAAAGACATTCGCCTGGGACCATCTTACTGGCAAATAAGGAAAAGTAACAGTTTTGTTACTTTTCGTCATCAACCCGCGCCGGCTGTCGTTTCCCATTTTCGCTGCGTGCCACGGCGTCGCACGTCTTTTCATCAGCGAGAAACGCCTCTTCGTCTCTGTCGCTCGATAGCCGCTGTGTCGAATGGCAGTGCAAATTTCCTCTTTCGTAATCCCAGCGGATTGAACGTCACAATCGCGTTGCGGATTTGGCCGCAACTCAGGATTGCTAACAGACCGGTTTTTCAGGTACAAGGCAGCCATGCCGAGCGCAGATAAAAATCCAACGATTCCTCAACAAGTCCTCGACCTCGTTGATCGCTTTGACCGCAATCGCGACGCCTACAAGTCGGGCAACTACAACGAAACTCAGGCCCGCCGCGAGTTTCTCGACCCGCTCTTCAAAGCTCTCGGCTGGGATATTGATAACGAACAAGGCTACGCCGAAGCCTACAAAGACGTTTTTCACGAAGACGCCATCAAAGTTGGTGAGGCGACCAAAGCGCCGGACTACTGCTTCCGCATCGGCGGCGCGCGAAAGTTTTTCCTCGAAGCCAAAAAGCCCGCCTTGGACATCAAGAATGATGTCAGTCCCGCCTTCCAACTCCGCCGCTACGGTTGGACGACGAAGCTGCCCCTCAGCATCTTGACCGACTTCGAGGAGTTCGCCGTGTATGACTGCCGCTTCAAGCCGGATCAAAAGGACAGCGCCGCCGTCGGGCGAATCCTTTACGTCGCCTACACCGAATACGCCACGCGCTGGCATGAAATCGCCAACGTCTTCTCCCGCGACGCCGTCCTAAAAGGCTCGTTCGATAAATACGCGGAATCGAGCAAAGCCAAACGCGGCACCGCCGACGTTGACGACGAATTCCTCCAAACCATCGAAACGTGGCGCAAAGAACTCGCTGAGAATCTCGCTCTACGAAACAAAAAGCTCACCCAGCGCGAACTCAACTTCGCCGTCCAGCGCATCATTGACCGCATCATCTTTCTGCGCATATGCGAAGGACGCGGCATTGAGAATTACGGACGCCTCCAGACTCTGACCAACGGTGACCGCATCTACCCGCGCCTTGGCAGACTTTTTGAGCAAGCGGACGACCGCTACAATTCAGGCCTCTTTCATTTCAAAGCGGAGAAAGGGCGTCACGAAGCGCCCGACGAACTGACGCTTGGCCTTGCCATCGACGACAAACTGCTGCGCGACGTTCTCAAAAGCCTTTACTATCCCGAATCTCCTTACGTCTTCTCCGCGCTATCGGTGGACGTGCTCGGTCAGGTCTATGAACAATTCCTCGGCAAGGTCATCCGCCTCACCGAAGGCCACCACGCGAAAGTAGAGGAGAAGCCGGAAGTCAAAAAGGCCGGCGGTGTCTTTTACACGCCCACCTACATCGGCGAATACCTCGTCCAAAACACCGTGGGCAAATTGCTGGATGAAATTGTAGCGGCGGTCTGTGACCGCCGAAAAGCCAGCGACAAACAAGACGGCGGTCATAGACCGCCGCTACAGCTGAATGCCCGGCAAGCAAGCGAAATCCTCTCTCGCGTCGCCAAACTCCGCATCCTCGACATCGCGTGTGGAAGCGGTTCGTTGCTTCTCTGCGCCTACGAACACCTGCTCAAGTGGTATCTCGACTTCTACACCAGGAACGACCCGATCAAGTGGGCCAAAGGCAGCAAGCCCGTGCTCGTGCAATCTTCCGGCGGCTGGCGGCTAACCATTACCGAGCGCAAGCGCATCCTGCTCGACAACATCTATGGCGTGGACATCGACGCGCAAGCCGTCGAAACCACCAAGCTCTCACTCCTGCTCAAAGTGCTGGAAGGCGAAACCAGCCAAACCATGCAGCCCGAACTCCTACACCAACGCGCGCTGCCCGACCTGGGCAACAACATCAAGTGCGGCAACTCGCTCATCGGCCCGGATTTTTATCAGCAGCAACAAATGACGTTGCTCACGCAAGACGAACGAGACCGCGTCAACACCTTCGACTGGCACGCGGAATTTCCCGAAGTCTTCAAAGCGGGCGGGTTTGATGCGGTGATTAGCAATCCGCCTTACGTTCGGCAGGAATCACTCTCCGATTTCAAAGAATATTTCGAGAAACACTACGAAGCTTTCAACGGCATAGCCGACCTCTATGCCTATTTCATGGAGAAAGGCGTGAGGCTTTTGCGTGATGGTGGACGGTTTAGCGTCATCGTTTCGAGCAGCTTGCTGCGGGCGACCTACGGCGAACCGCTGCGTCGCACACTAAAGAAATACGCCGCTGTGCACCGCATCGTGGACTTCGGCGGTTTGGCGGTCTTCGCCAATGCCAAAGACACCTACGTCTGCATTCCGCTTCTCGTTAAAGGCGCGCAGCAGAAGCGGGTAGAGGTTTCCAAAGTGGACTCTCTCGAAATTCGCAAGCTGGCCGAGCATGTCGAGTCCAACCATTTCACCATCCCGCACGAACGCCTTTCGCCGGGAGCGTGGTCGCTGAAATCCGATGCAGAGGCTGCCGTGTTCGCAAAAGCGATGAAAGCTGGCAAGCCGCTTGGCGATTATGTCGAGCGCAAGATTTTCTACGGCCTCAAGACCGGTTTCAACGAAGCATTTGAAGTAACCGCAGCCCAGCGAGCGGCATTGACGAAATCGTCAGCTGCAAGCAAAGCGCTCATCAAACCGTTTCTGGGTGGGCAGGACATTCGCCGTTACATCATCAACGACGAAGGTCGTTTTCTCATCGTGATTCCGTGCGGCTGGACACGCCAGCAAATGACCAAGCAGAGGAAAGCTGCTGCCACCTTCTCCGAGCGCGAGGCGTGGGACTGGTTCAGTCACGAATATCCGAAGCTTGCCGAGCATCTCACGCCTTTCACGGACGCTTTGCACAAACGCCAAGACCAAGGTGATTATTGGTGGGAGCTTCGTCCGTGCGACTACTATGAGTATTTCGACGCGCGGAAAATCATCTTCCCTGACATTTGCAAAGGCCCGCGCTTCTATCTCGACCGCACGGGCATTTACCTCTCCAACACCGCATACTGTCTCGGCACTGATGACCGCTATCTCTTGGGCGTCTTGAACAGTCGGCTGTTTTGGTTTGCGATCAGCAACATCAGCATCCCATTCGGGATTCGCGCGGGCGAATACCGCTACCGGCTCATTTATCAATACATGGAGAAAGTGCCGATCCGTGTGATTGATCCTTCGGACAAGTCCGATAAAGCGGCGCACGACCAGATCGTGAAACTCGTCGAGCAAATGCTCGAGTTGCACAAGCGATTGTCCGCAGCCAAAACGCCGCCGGAGAAAACCGTGCTCGAACGCCAAATCTCCGCCACGGACACGCAAATTGACCGGTTGGTCTATGACCTCTATACCTTGACCGAAGACGAAATCAAAATCGTGGAAGATGCTGCATGAAAAAGAAGTTGGAGTCGCAGGAGAAGCCGCTCCTCCCCGAACGGGATTGGAACTTCGACAACGTGCCGGAGAATGAACTGGTCGCTTGCTGTTATCGTGTCGGTTTGGGATGAGGTATTTCACAGGCGATGAAGGTAATTGAAATAGACGGCAAGACTGAATCTGTTTGGCGTTGCAAAGCGCTCTCCTTGTCTTTTGAAACCTTCCGGAGAGTTCGATCAGCAGATTTTGGCACACCGGACAGCGTTGAAACGTCGTTCAGCGGTGGCCCTCATTATTCTCTGGAAGTCCTCTTGACTGATCGCATTCTGGTTTGCTGGACAGGCTCGCCGATCGAAGAGGCAGATGTCGCAAGGATCAACACGACCGCAAAGACTATTCAGCTAAAAACGGGTGATGTTGTTCCGTGCAGTATTACTGATAGAAAGTTGACCAGCGCGGAACAGGAATTCATCCAAAAAGAGCGATTGATTGAATCGAACAACGCCATTGCTGCCGGGTTGAACACGGTCAACAAGAAGCCGGCCAAGCAACAGCAGGAAGCACCATCGCCAGAGATGAACGAGACGATTCTCTGGCATGTTCAGCAGAAGATACTGGATCAACTCGACACAAAACTGAAATCAGCCCCGTCCGCAAGCCTCGTCTTCACTCTCTATTGCCGTGATCGAATGACACTGGCAGCCATGAGCAAGCGCCACGGGTGGCCCTACCGCACGCTCAAGCATCGAAAGGCCCGACTGGAATCTTTTCTAAGCGAGAACTTCGGTGGTCTTACACTGGCTGCGTTCTTCGTTGATCGATCCATTTTTGGCGCTGCTGAACGGCAATTGCAGGACCATCGTCCCAAGCACATCTCTCGTCGTGATCTAGCTGATTGAGTCGACGACAAACAGAGCGTTTGAAGTAATCTTGCCCATGTCTTGCCCCATGAATGGCCGGGGCAACGTCTTCATAACTCTCTCTTTTTGAGGTGTTTTCCGATTGCCGGCAAATCAACGTTGCCCGTTTGCTGGAGGGTGTCAGTTACAAACAAAACACGAAGACACTTATGCAACTACAACCAGTCAATTCATCGGCCATTATCGCCATTGGTTACGACGGGAGCACGCTGACCGTCGAGTTCCACAACGGGCGCACCTACGACCACCCGGGCGTTCCCTATTCTGTCTATGAAGGCCTGATGCAGGCGCCGTCAAAGGGCGCTTATTACAACCGAAACGTTCGTGGCCGGTACCGGTGACCTGACATGACCCGCAACGGAAAAATCGCCCGGCTGCCTTACTCGATCCGCGATCTCCTGAACCGACGGCTGCACAATGGCGAACAAGGCACGAAGCTCGTGAAATGGTTGAATGGGCTGCGCGAAGCCCAGGAAGTGCTCGCGGAGGAATTCGGCGGGCGGCCGATCAATGAGCAAAATCTGACCGAGTGGAAGCAGGGCGGCTACGACGATTGGCTCCGGCATCAAGAGACGCGGGCATGGGTTCGCGCACTCGCCGATGAGTCGGCGGGTCTTGAGGAGGAAGCGGGCGATTTCCCAGTGGCCGACTGGCTCTCCGCGCCGCTGGCCGTGGCGCTCGGCCGCTGGATTCACGAACTCACGGCGGGAGCGCAGAACGACCCGGAACAGCGGAGGGCGTTGCTGGGCGCAGCGCGGGAAGTGAACCAACTTCGGCGCGGCGATCACGAAGAACAATGGCTTCGCATTGAGCGCGAGCGCTGGCAGGCGGAGCAGGCCGTTACCGAGGCAGAAAAGAGGTCGGCGGCGAAGATGGCGCCGCTCTGGGCCCTGCTAATCGCGCGCGGGATCGGGGACCTTTACAAGGAAGACCTGAAGAAATCGGGCGGAAAAGTTCCGGCTGAACTTGAGGCATTCTTCGCCGCGACTGCGAAAGTGCGGGAGACCCGAAACGGACCGGGCGATTGCAAGCCGCAGAAAATCCTACAAGCAGATCAAACCGGATCAAACTCAATCCAACCAAATCAAACCAATGCTAACAAAACACGATGACCCTGGTTTTCGCGGCATGTCGACGTCGATGGTTCGAACGTGCGCCTTAATTTCCACGGCAAGAGCGGTGTGAAATCATGACTGCTCGTAATCTCTGTCGCTCGATAGCCGCTGTGTCGAATGGCCATGCAAATCTCCTCAGCAGGAGTAACCGTGCCAATAGTGAGGGCTCATCCCTTCTCGCCTTCTCAGGTTTGAGAGTCGCATCTGCGCGACCGAGACTCTGCCAGGTGCTACTCGTTGCTGTGGATCGTAACGGTGGCGGTGCTGGGCGAACCAATAATGTAGTCCGGATCGGGCGACAACGTGAGAATGGCCGTCTCGTCGGGTTCGGAGATCGTATCATCGATGGGCCGGAGCGTGATCGCGACGGAGGTCGCGCCGAAGCGAATGGTAGCATTATTGCGAAGTCTCCGGTAATCCACCCCATTGGTCGCGGTGCCGCTGATGGTGTAGGACACGCTTAGATCGCTGTCGGTGCATCCGGCGCGTCTGATGCGGAATTTGCCGGTGTCAGTTGCGGGGACTTCGGATGCACTTGGATCCGGGGCGGTGATGGTAACAGTGGGCAGCGGCGGAATGACAGTAAAGCTGGCGCCGGCATTATTAAAAAACACGATCGGGCTCCCAATAAGAAGATAATCGGCAGCGTTGTTGGTGCTAAAATCAGTGGCGTTTCCTTGGAATTGCAACGCGCTGGCGCAGATCGCAGGGATTGCGCCGCCGAACGGCGGGCCAAAGTTGCCGTCGGCATCATTGTCGGTGCTGCCAGAATTAGGGCCGGTATACGCGGCGCCGCCCCAACTCAAGCGCCAAAAAACTGTCCCGCTATCGCTCTCCCACGCGAGACTGCCTGCTGCGAAATAGCTGACCGGGATAAGATTGGCCATCGTGAAGTCGGGGACTGCGACCGGCATGGTGTGGCTGGGAAAGTTAACACTGGCAATCAGAACATGAGCGCCGACCGCGCCGTTGGCGACATTGCTAGCAACGTTGAGGACGGTAATGGGGTTGAGTCCAGCGGCGTCGAACACAACTAGTTTGCCTCCGCTGACAAAGTTTTGACCGGCAGCGCGCATGCGCAACTGGATGGCCTGCGCGGTCGTGTCGCCATTGATGCTACCGATGACCTGTTCGATCTGCATCAGGTGGAACGTGGCATGGGCGGTGGGTTGTAGGGCAAGAACACCCAGGAAGGTGATTAGGCCGTAAGCGAATCTAGTATTCATGATTGGATTCTCCTTTTTCCGTGAGATCCTGCTTCGGGGACAGGGTCCGCGCTGGATTTGGATTCAATTCGATCAGCGGTGCCGCCGATTGTCAATCGAATCCATCGGGATTAGTTGAGCGATAAGGTAACAAAGCTGTTACCATGCTCTGCTTGCGAACAGGTCGCGCAGGTAAAAAAAGTGTTATTGCAATTGGTCCACCAATCAGCCTCCTCATCGGACGAGGATCTCGTATGCTCGCGTGCCACGAGAGCTGGGTGGAAAAAGCTCCTAAAAGGAGGGAATTGTAGCCCTCACCCCAGCTCTCACAGAGCGGCATCCCAAACTTAGAGAGTGAGTGCAGCGGTCACGCTTTAGTGCGCATGCTTGCCGCTTACCAGGAGGCTACGCGGATTGGACAAATCGTCACTGATGTGGAGAATGAAGCTGCTCCAAAAAACCGCGGCTGCTTTTAATCCTCACTTGAATGGCTGTCATCGGGATCACCGGCGGAATTTCCACAGGCAAGTCCAGTTTTTGCAAGTGTCTGCGAGAGATCGTTCCATCGGCCAAATTCTTCGACGCTGATGAGGAAGCACACCGGCTGGTCGATCTTAACTCGGACGTAAAAAAAGAAATTCGGAGCCAATTTGGGGCGGAGATTTTTTCGGACGCTGGGGACTTGAATCGAGAGAGACTTCGCGCCATAGTATTCGGCAGCGCGAGCAAAAGGGGCGCGCTCGAACAGATTCTCCACCCGCGAATTCGCCGCCAATGGAGCGCGGAAGCGAACACGCATCGCAACTCTCCCGATTTTTTCTTCGCTGATATCCCACTTCTCTATGAAACGGGCGGTGAAACATTGTGTGAGCGAGTTGTGGTGGTCGCCTGTTCGTACACAACTCAACTCCGCTGGCTGATGGAGCGCACGCCGCTCAAACCGGCCGCAGCCGAACAAATGATCAAAGCACAAATGCCACTCGCGGAAAAAATCAAGCGTGCGGACCACGTGGTCTGGAATAACGGCGGCCGCGCCACGCTCGTGGCGCAAGCGCGCCTGCTCGTCGCGCTCTGGAAAAAGCAATGGACGAAAAGTTAGAAAATCCTGTAGCCGGGGTCGCTGATCCCAGCCCGGCGCCAATGGCTCCGGCTACAACGGAGAACGAACGACCGGGGTCAGCGCCCCCGGCTGCAGGGCGCGCGCTTGATCTAAACGAGCTGCAAGAGCTTCCCGGTGAAAAGCTGGAAGCATTGGCCCGGGAACTGGGTCTGCATTTGCATCCAGCGCGGTTGCGTCATCAGCACATCCTCGATGTCATTCGCGCCGGATTATCGATGGGGGCAACAGTTACGGCAGAGGGTTTTCTCGATCAGGTAAGCGACTCGTTCGCGATGCTGCGCTGGCCGAAACTAAACTTTTTGCCCGTTCCTGAAGATGTCTGCGTTCCGCTTGCGTTGATTGAGCAACATCGCCTGCGGCCCGGTCAAAAACTGGAGGGGAACATACGGCTACCGGAGCATCGAGAGAAATTTCTCACCCTTCAACAAGTCACTCGCATCGAGGGCCAACCGCCGGAGCAATGGTTGGAGCCGATGGACTTCGACAGACTGACGCCGCAATTTCCGCAGGGCCGAATCATGCTGGAAAATCCAAAGACAAATTCCATCAGTGCCCGGGCAGTCGATTTGCTGGCTCCGCTGGGCCGGGGCCAGCGCGGCCTTATTGTCGCGCCGCCGCGAGTGGGCAAGACGATCCTGCTAAAGGAAATTGCCAAAGCAATCCGGATCAATCATCCGGACGTTGTCCTCATTCTGCTGTTAGTGGACGAACGGCCGGAAGAAGTGACCGATCTGGAGCGAGAGATCGATTGTCAGATTTATCATTCGAACTTCGATGAAAGCGTCCATCGCCATGTGCAGGTGGCGGAGATGGTGCTGGAGCGCGCCAAGCGTCTTGTGGAAATGAAACAGGATGTCGTGATTTTGCTCGACAGTATTACGCGGCTCTCGCGCGGGTACAACAACCTGCAACCACGCAAAGGCCGGATCATGTCCGGCGGCGTCGAGGCGAAGGCGCTTACCAAACCAAAAAAATTTTTCGGCTCCGCGCGCAATGTTGAAGAAGGCGGCAGCCTGACTGTTCTGGCGACTGCCTTGACCGAAACCGGCAGCCGAATGGACGAACTAATTTTCGAAGAATTCAAGGGCACCGGCAACATGGAGTTGCATCTTGATCGCGCGTTGCAAGAGAAACGGCTTTATCCAGCAATCCACCCATTGCTCTCGGCCACGCGCCGCGAGGATTTATTGTACCATCCCGATGAATGGGAGCGGGTGCAGAACCTGCGCAAGACCATGGCGGCGCTTCCACCCATCGAGGCGATGGAAAAGTTGATCGAGAACCTTGAAGCGACGAAAACAAATGCCGAACTACTCCTGAGCGGACTGAAGTGATCCCGCTCGGAAAAATGGCGAAGGCCGAATACAGGGAAAAATGACGAAGCACGAATGATGAATGACGAAGGAAGCACGAATGCTCGAATGACGAAAGGGCGAGCGGGGACGGTTAGTCATTCGGATTTCGTCATTTCTTCGTCATTAGAGATTCGTCATTCGTCATTCTCGTCGCCGCTCATTGCAACAAGTTCTCAACTAGTCGAGCTGCTCGAGAAAATTAACGCAGCCGAGAGGGTCGCAGTGGATACCGAGGCCGATAGTCTCCATTGCTATCGGGAAAAGCTTTGTTTGTTACAGATCAGTGTGCCGACGTCCGATCACATCGTCGATCCACTGGCGAATATCGATCTTGCACCATTGCGACTCGCGCTTGAGGGCTCAGAAATTGTTTTGCATGGCGCAGATTACGACCTGCGAATGCTGCGGCGCGGTTTGAATTTCGTTGCGCGCAGAATTTTCGACACAGTGATTGCAGCCCGGCTGCTCGGCATCCGCGAGTTCAGTCTGGCCGCGCTGGTGAAATGTTACTTCGGCTTCGAGCTGCCGAAAGGTTCACAGAAGGCAAATTGGGCGTACCGGCCGTTGCCGGCGCGGATGGCGGAATACGCGATCAACGACGTACGTTACCTGTTGCCGATCGCCGAAGAATTGGAGGGAGAGTTAGATCGATCTTGTCGTCTCGATTGGTTGCGACAATCGTGCCAGCGCGCAATCGAGCAGGCGGCAGTGCAACGTGTCCGCGACGAAGATGAACTTTGGCGCATGCGGGGCCGTGGTTCACTGCGCGGCCGTGAGGCAGCCGTCCTGCGCGCGCTTTGGCAATGGCGCGAGAAAGAAGCGGAGGCGGCAGATCGACCGCCTTTTCATATTTTGCAAAATCACGAATTACTAAACGCTGCAGTGAGTTTCGCCTCGGGTAATAATCCTGATTACAGACATTTTTCCTCGCGACGACGTCAGGCGTTTCGCCAGGCAGCGCAATGCGCAATGCAATTGCCTGAGTCTGAATGGCCCGTTTCACGGCGTCGCGTCGGCAGGCGACCCAGTCCAGAAACGGTGCGCGCGACGGAAGAACTGCGAGGGCGAAGGGATCACGCCGCGAAGGAACTCAATCTCGAGCCTTCCTTTATCGCGCCACGCAACGCACTCGAGGCGATTGCGACTAACCAGGCGCGCGCGCCATCTTTGCTGGTTCCGTGGCAGCAGGAGTTGCTCGGAATAAGAGCGTAAAGCGCACGGTTTTCCCCGCCATTTGACCGAATCCGAATGGCGACACGCATATTGTGAAAGCAGGTGTCACGATTCATCTTATGAACTCCGTGGTAAATTGGAATCACTCGTGAGCGTGCGCGCACTTCAGTTATTTTTCTTCGCAACGGGACTGTCTTTCTCTCTCGCTGTCTCGCTGCACGGGATGCTCTCGAACGGGCAAATTTTGTCGATATTGATGGCCTCAAACATTCCACCGCCGACGGTCACGTGACCGTATTGGTGCTGGGCACGACTGGGGACGCGGAGAAGGTGCGCGCTGTCGGGGACAGGGTTCCCGATCATTGCCTTGGCAATCCAAGGTACAAAATGATTACGATTATCCACTTCACGCGGAGACACACTGCGATTGGGCGCAAAATCGCGACCGCGTTTCTGCGCCATCGCGTAAAGGAAGGAGCCAAGCGGCTTCAGGCACGGTACGATGCCAGGAACATTGCGCGTGATGCACGCAGCGACATCTTCATGGTGACGGATTTTGATGGGACAGCCTTGGCCCAGCTCGGCGGGCTGAGCGAAGCAGCGAATTTTCACGTCTTCGTTTTCAACGAAGGTGGGGAATTGCTCCAACAATGGAGCAGCGTCCCAAGCGCAGCGGATCTGGCTGCGGTTCTAAAGTAGATGACAGCCAAATAGTGCTGTTATTGCTACGGTTGTCTAATACTTCGGCACGCTGGGATCGATCTGGTCCGACCACGCATCGATGCCGCCTTCGAGATTGTAAAGATTGGCAAAGCCGCGCTGCTGTAGCAGTCGCACCGCCTGCGCGCTGCGCTGGCCACTGTGGCAATGGACAACGATTGGCCGTTCACGCTGTAGCTCGTTCACCCGTTCTGCGATCTCTCCAAGCGGAATTAACTTCGCGCCATCAATCCGCGCGATTTCATATTCGAAGGGTTCCCGCACATCAATTAACTCGAATGGTTCGCACGCATCCATCTTCCGCTTGAGCTCGGGCGCGGACATTGTCGGTATCGCCTCTTCGTTCCGTCCTCCGCAAAATTGTTCATAATCGATGGGCGAAAAGATTGTCGGATTTTTCCCGCAAACAGGACATCCGGGATCGCGTCGCAGGTTAAGCTCTCGAAATTTTCCCTTCAGCGCGTCGAAATGAAGGAGGCGTCCAACGAGGGTTTCACCGATTCCCACAATCAGTTTGATTGTTTCAATCGCCTGCAGCATTCCGATTATCCCAGGTAAAACACCGAGCACGCCTGCTTGCGCGCAGTTCGGGACTGAGTCCGGTGGAGGCGGCTCCGGGAAAAGGCAGCGATAGCACGGTCCACCCAAGTGAGGCGCGAACACCGTTGTTTGACCCTCGAAACGAAAAACCGAGCCGTAAACATTCGGCCTTTGCGCAAAAACGCAGACGTCGTTGGACAAATATCGCGTCGGAAAATTGTCCGACCCGTCCACGACCACGTCGTACTGTGCGACGAGTTGCGATGCGTTCTCGCTGGAGAAACGGCATTCGTGTAATTCGATCTCAATCTCCGGATTGGTGTCGCGCAGCCGGTCCCGCGCGGATTCCAATTTGCTGCGGCCGATGTCCTTTGTTCCATGCAGAATTTGCCGTTGCAGATTCGAAAGATCCACGTCGTCGAAATCGACAATTCCAATCGTGCCGACGCCAGCTGCGGCCAGGTAGAGCGCAGCGGGCGATCCAAGTCCGCCCGCGCCGATGCACAAGATGCGCGCCGCCTTTAGCCGCCTCTGTCCCTCAGAGGTGACTTCGGGCATCATCAGATGCCGCGAATAGCGTTGTAGTTCCTCAGCGCTCAATCGCATCGCATCGCTGCGTTTGTCATCGATGATGCTTCGTTTCATATCCCCGTCCTATTCTAGCACGAATTTTTTCTTGTGGCCCCAACGCTCCGCCAATTCGGCTTTGGATAGGGGACCAGTGAGGTTTTCAGTGAGTGTGGATCATCGCTCGGCACCCCGAGACATTGCAGATGAGCAGGACGGTTAGGACGCCGAACAGAAAGAGCGTCGAGCGCACGTTTCGCGAGCGGAAGTAAAAGTAGGCGTGAACAAGATAAATTCCGATGCAAACCCCGAAGACTCCCCAGCCACCACTATTGGCCCAGTGCGGGTTAACGAAAGCAGCAAGGCCGAGAGGAAACATCCAAGCCAGCGCCCAAAGCCCGCCGTCAGGATTGGTCGCGAAAAAGCGCGACTAGCCAAGCCACGATATAACAAATGATCTTATATCTTGGCCGGACTGATTTGCTGGCGTGGCTTGAATCAGTCATCAGCTATTCTTTGACGGTCACCGGCGTCCCTACAGGGGCGTTTTCGAAGAATGGTCTCGCCATCCCCCTTGGCAAGCGAATGCAACCATGCGATGCGGCATACGGCGGAACATAGCCCTGGTGCATCGCGTAGCCGCCTCTGAAGAACATGGCATACGGCATTCGCGCACCATCGAAGTGCGTACCCGGCGGCTGGCGGTCCTTGCGCGAATCAATGTTGGACCTCACGACGTTGCCATAATCATCCACGTAATCGCCAAATGCAGTGGAGACGTGGTCTGCATTCTTCGACAGGACCTCATAACTGCCGGGCGGGGTTGAAAAACCGGGTTTGCCGGTGGAGACAATTGTTTCGCCGACCAAGTGTTTGCCCTTGTAGAAATAGGCTTTCTGCTCAGCCATGTGAACAACGATCTTGGGCGAGCCCGAAACACCCTCGTCATCCCACCACCCAGGCGGTCCGGCTGGATAACCGGCAGCAATTCTCAGCTGTTCCGCATAGGGTGGAGTTTCTTCGCAGCTCGAGCAGAGGATGACAGCGGCTGCAGCACCAAATAGCAGAATTAGTGATCTTAATTTCACAGTGCGGCGGATGGTATTGTGTTCTGGCTTAATCATTCAACTGTAAAGTCGATCCTGAGGACACTGTCGGACGTTTCGCTTTAGCCAATAATCGGTGTTTTCGCGCATAGCACGCCCACCAACGCGGCCAAAACAGGCGATTCGTTTGACGCTACGTGCGATAGGAAATACGCTTCGAGTTATGGCCATTGTGCAATCGCCGATCAACTTAAAGGACTGGATCGAAGAGAACCGGGAAAACTTCAAACCACCGGTAAGCAACCGCTATCTTTACGACGGGCGCGATTTTTTCGTCATGGTCATAAAAGGGCCAAACGCGCGGAACGATTTTCATCTGGTGGACTCGGAGGAGTACTTCTACCAGTTGAAGGGCGACATCAAAGTACGCGTGCGCGAAGGGGATCGAATCGTCGATCATGTCGTGCACGAAGGTGAGACCTTCTTTATCCCGCCCAATGTCCCGCATGCGCCGGTGCGGCCGCCCGATACATTGGGCGTAGTAGTCGAGCGACGCCGCCCGCCCGGCGAGCATGAGCATGTCATTTTCTATTGCGAAAATTGCGGCGCGTTGGTGGAAGATATTGATTTTGACTGCGCGGATATCGTCGACCATTTCAGCCGGGCAATGCTCGATTTCTGGAACGACGACGCGCGCCGTACCTGCAAGAAGTGTGGAACCAAGGTGCCGAAGCCGGAACCCGTCAAGGCATTCTGAGGTGGATCAGCCGCTCCGTCGGACGATGTTTTAATCTACTCGGCTTACGCCGACACTATTATCATCGAGCAAGGGAGTGCTCGATCCACCAATGACGCCCGACGAATGAAAATCGATCTGCACACACACATCCTGCCGCGCGACTGGCCAGACCTTGACGCAAAATACGGTTACAGCGGATTCGTTCGACTCGATCATCACAAGCCATGCTGCGCGCGAATGATGATTGGCGACCGCGTCTTTCGCGAGATCACCGATAACGTCTGGGATCCGAAGCGTCGGATCGAGGAGTGCGACCGCGCAGGCGTTTCGATGCAGGTGCTCTCGACTGTGCCGGTGATGTTCAGTTATTGGGCCAAGCCGGCCGACGCGCTGGATCTTTCTCGACGACTGAACGACCACATCGCAGGGGTTGTTCGCGATCATCCGAAGCGATTCGCGGGTCTGGGCACGATCCCGATGCAAGATCCAGATTTGGCCGCAGCTGAATTAGAACGATGCATTCGCGAATTGGGTTTGCGCGGCGCGCAGATCGGCACACACGTGGATGCCAACCCGCACTCTGGACGCATCGACACCTTAAACCTCGACAACGCATCACTTCAGCCCGTCTGGAGCGCGGCCGAGCACCTCGACGCGGCCATCTTCGTTCATCCCTGGGACATGCTCGGCAAGGAGCGCATGCCGAAATATTGGCTGCCATGGCTCGTGGGTATGCCGGCCGAAACCTCGCTTGCGATCTGCTCGATGATTTTTGGCGGCGTCTTCGAACGCTTCCCCAAGCTGCGCCTTGCCTTTGCCCACGGCGGCGGGGCTTTCCCATTCACATTTGGACGCATCGAGCATGCGTTTCACGTGCGTCCAGATCTGGTTGCGACGGACAACAACACAAATCCGCGAAAATACCTCGCTCGCAAAAACGAAAAGGGGGACGTAACCCCAGCGCGCTTTTACGTGGACTCGCTCGTGCACGATGGCGATGCATTGCGAATGCTGCTCAAGGTATTCGGCGCGCAACGGGTTGCCCTCGGCTCTGATTATCCCTTTCCGCTCGGTGAAGAGCGCGCCGGCACACTCATCGTATCGATCGAGGACCTCTCCGCCAAAGAAAGGACGCAACTGCTATCCGGAACTGCACGCGAATTCCTCGGCCTCTGATTCGTCATTCGACATTGCGTTTCGCGGCCTCACATTTCGTGTCGAATCGCCCAGAGATCATGAAAGATCGGTTTAAACAATGACTCTTTCAGAAACGGCACGCCGGGCGATCCGCCCGTGCCTTTCTTCGCGCCGATCGTTCGTTCGACCAGCTTGATGTGCCGGTAACGCCACTCCTGTAACCCTTCGTCGAAGTCGGTCATTAGTTCGAACAGGATCGAACATTCCGGTGCGCTCTTGTAGAGCCGGATAATTTCCTGCTGTACCTGTTCGTTGGGTCCGTTGGGCTGGGTGAGATCGCGTTTCCTTACCGCGTCAGGAATTTTCGCGCCCCGCGTCGCAAGAAAATCGTAGAAATGATCGATCACCGTGCGTTCGCCGAGCCGTTTTTGGAGCCGGTCCGCCCCCGGAAAATTCGGCTTCACGTATTTTAGCGTCGATTCGCGCTTGTAACCGAGCACGAATTCAATCTCGCGAAACTGGATCGATTGAAAGCCGGAGGCCGTCTCGAGGCGATCACGAAAACTTGAAAATGACGATGGCGTCATTGTTTCCAAAATGTCCACCTGTGCCACGAGCACTTTCATGACTGTACGGGTCCGCTTGAAAGAATGGATCGCGCCAAAAAGATCGCCCGCTGAAAAATCTCTTTTAATTTTTTCAAACTCATGGAGCAACTGCTTGAACCAAAGTTCATACGTTTGATGGATGATGATGAACAACATCTCATCGTGTTCGGCGGGAGTTGAACGCGGCTTCTGAAGCGTGAGCAGCTTCTCGAGGTCTAAATAATTCGCGTAGGTCAGCGGCGGCATGCGTGAATGCTCCACGGCGTACGCGTGCACGTCAAAAAGATTGATCTTCTGGGGCAATAGTTAGGGTGTTCTTCTACATCGACGAAGCCACCTCATGAAGAAACCACTGATTCACTGCGCTGTTTGGACAATTGCCTTTGTCTATTGTGGTACAATTACGGCGGCCGAGAAGATCGATGTCTCAAAAGTCATCCCCAAGTCCGATGCCGAAGCGGTCCTGGGCGTACCGGTTAACGATGCGGAGGGCAGGAACAAGAAAGCCGCCGATGGATTTTACGACTCCGAATGGAGTTACTATGCGGTCAAAGGGAACAAGGCGCTCGTGCTCGACCTGTTCTCCCCGGGAAGACACGCTCCGCCGCATCTCGTGGAGACCATGTTCTCCGCGTTCCCAGTAGGTGGAGGCAAATCGACGAAGATCGATGGAATCGGTGACAAGGCCATTTTTTACCACGACAGAAGCGGCCTTGAGATGATGAACATCTTAAAGGGACAAGTGTTGCTCACGATCGGCATCCATGGCGTGCCAGCGAAGACCGCTCTTGAGCAGGAGAAATCGATCGCGAAAAAGATCCTGGCGAAATTGTAGCGATTCGAATCAGGAAAACACGAATTTGGAATCCACAAAACCAGGAAATCTGGAGGGGTTATTGAATCTTTCTTTGGACTCCTGGCTTCCAGATTGATCGTTATTCCATCGCGCGCAGATAATACTCGTCCCATGCCGCCGGAATGCTTTCACGCGCCGAGTACGGTCCCGGCTCGTAGGCGTGCGACGCGATCCCTTGCTGGCTCAATTCGCACACGTGCCAGTCCTGTTTGTTGGTCATATCCCAGAACTCGATCGCATCCTCCGGCTTGAAATCGGATCGATTGAACGCGTCCGGATGAAAAAACCAATCGCACAAAATTAGTGTCCGCTCCGGCGACTGCGGCCAGAGCTGATGCACCATCACGTATTCCGGGTGTAAAGAGAGGAGCATGTTCGGAAAAATCGAATAATAGAAAACCTCTTGGAGATTCTCGATCTTCCCGACCGGCAACGCGCACGCTTTGCCGCTCATCGTCAGGCCGGCGCCTTTATTGATCTTCATGAACCCACCGAGGAACGGCCCCTCGGTCAGATCATTCTCCGCCGAATCGTATGGCGAAACTTTCTGCAACTGCGGATGCACGCCCGGGCAGTGATAACACTCCGAATAATTCTCGAACATCAGCTTCCAATTGGCCTTCACGTCGTACTCGATCCGTTTCGCACACTCCGAATAATTCTCGAACATCAGCTTCCAATTGGCCTTCACGTCGTACTCGATCCGTTTCGCCGCGTGCAGTTTCGGCAGGTTCCAATGCGAGAATTTCCCGGCCAACGGTGCGAACCATCGGTCCAGTGAGCTGTAGCCGCCTCGCTGTGCCGAGGCGTTTCGTGAGTCTTCCAGATTCACGAAAATGAATCCTTCCCAAAGTGCCAGGTTCACCGCGTGCAACGAGTAATCGGCCTTATCAAAACCCGGAACCTGATCCATGTGCGGCGCACCGATCAATCGCCCGTCCAACCCGTAGGTCCATGCGTGATACGGACACTGAATCGCGGACAAATGTCCGTTTCTGGCTTCGCGAAGTCGGGTGCCACGGTGACGGCACACGTTGTAAAAGCCATGCACTTCTCCGCCTTTATCACGAACGATGATCAAAGATTCGGTCGCGACCTTCGCCACAAAATAATCGCCCGCTTCAGCAAGCTGACTCTGATGCCCAACCAATACCCATTGCTTCGAGAAAATTCTGTCTTGCTCTTCTGCGAAGACTTCGGGCGAAACGAAGTATTGTTGAGCTAGAGTTTTCGCTCCGGCCGCGAAAGTTTCAGCTGTCTTGCGGAATGCCGTGATCATGGGACGGCATAAATTCTAGCCACAGATCGACACAGATAAACACGGATTCGGGTACCAATCGTCGAGATTATTCAGGTTCACCGCGTCTTTTGGAGCAGAAGCATCGTCGTCGATGCCGCAGGCGCTCAGGATACCCTTCCGCGTTTCGCCATCGTGATTATAACCGCGGACGGCGGCGTTATGCTTTTCAATCGCGTCCCGATTCAGCGATTTCGCATTTTTCTTCACCCACGCCTCGAACTGCGGATAGGTCGGCTTGTTTTGCTTGATGTAATCGCGCACCGCCTGCTCTTCGAGCCCGAGCGCGGCGAGCGTCATCGCATCAAAACCCTTGCCAACGCCGGGATAACCGGCAGCAAGTTTACCGGCCTCCTCCAGAGATACTTTCTGCCAGAGGCGCGGGAGATGGACAACGCCAAGTGGACCGGCCACGCCGGAACTGATCAGTGGAACAAATGTATCGCTCATAATGATGTTTTTGCTGGAAACTAATCAACTGGCGACGCGGAGACAATTCAATTCGCCACAACTGCTTCGCACCGGAAGCGACGGAGCAGAGCCTCAGTTGACTTCGTTCGGGTCAGCGGAGCTTTCTGCAGAACACGCCGCGCTTGCCGACCTGCATGGCTCTCGACATGCACAATCATTCCCGAAAAGCCCCGCTCCCGTCCCGATTAATGCGGTAATCAAGGGAGACGGAGTCATACATGTCGCCGTGGCTACGTGCTTTTACATCGACGATCTTGAGAGCTGCGAAGTGTCCCTTTTCATTTTGCAAAACAACCATCTCTCCCTCATGCGGAGTTTGCACGCGGGATGACATGTCGTACGCGCTGGCGTCGCGCACATTCGTGAACGATTTCGCACCCCGCGCTATTCCAACTCCGCGAAGGTTGGTGCTGTCTTTGTAAACATGGATGGAGTTGTTGCTTGCGTTTGACCATCGCGTCTCGAAAAGCAAGTTCCCGTGGCCGATCGTATACTTACCGTCATTTTGCGTGAAGTTGAAGGTAGCCTCGCCGGCGAGCTCGGGATTCGCACGAAACGCATCGATGAATGCGCTGTTATCTGCCCGAATCTTGTCTCGAAGATCGGCGGGAAAGAATTCGATGACGACTCCACTTTCGCGAAGCTGGGTAATACCGAGCGAATAAATGCGAGGATTAGGATCTAGCATTCCTACGAAGACGCAGCCGACTTTCCTCTCCACGATCCACTCTGCACAAGTCTTGTGCGCCTTTCTGGCGGTGCAGGGCTCTAACGTTGTGAACAAAATCGATCCGCTAAGATTCTCGCCAGCCAATTTCTTTTGGAGCAGCGTGAATTCGGCATGGTCGCCAGAACCGAGCTCGCCACGGAAGGCGCTCGCGAGTATTTGATCGTCGCGCACTAGAACTGCACCTACCTTTGGGTGCAGACGAGCGTCTTCAGCGTCAGCTTGCTTAGCGATGGATATCGCTAATTCCATTGTTTTCTTCGCGAACGGCGTCAAGTGTTCCACGAAAGAGCTATCTGGGGCGCCGAAATTGGAGTCGACTGCTTCGTAAGCGTTGCCCCTCAATGTACAATTCAGCAAACCAAATCGTGGTTCCAAGACATCTACGATTAGCAACTCGGTTCTCGCCAGCGCATCAAATTCTTGAGTTCCAGTATTGCTGAAGCGAAAGCCTGTTTTCTCACGCGGTTTCTGCACAAACACGCCTCCTTTGCCGTCGCGGAGCACCGTAAAGTTCTCGGTGAGTTTTCCCTCTCGAATCAACCGCACGATGGCGGAGATCAATTCCTTTTGACTAGGTGTGAGGTTGTACATGTTTGGACCGTGCGAATTTCGGTGAGGCTAGAATCTCCTTTAATGCAATCGGGAGCTGACTCATATGCAGTAATGACTTGGTGACAAAGGCCAGGAGAACGGCAATTATTTCGTAGAAGTCTGCACCAAGGCGGAACACGCGCAGCGGATCAATAGCTTCGATTGCTTGGAGAAATTTTAACGAATCTTGCATGCGGTGTGCGGTAACTGCGTTTCGAATATTGTGATAGAGGAATTGATGATGCTCGTTTTTGAAAGCATTGAGTCGTTTGCAGATAGTGTTGAAATCCTCAATATCGATTTCCTTTAACTCGATGGCAGCGAGGGAATCTCGAAAATCCTTGCCTAGCAGAGTAGTTAAGTCGTCGCATGCCTCGTACAACGTTAGCGCGATTTGCCGACTTGCGAATCGCAGTAGCCAAGGATCGAGGGATGACACCATCAGTGTCTTGAGGATCGACAAGTCACGGTCGATTAGCAGAACGTAGAGGGCGACATTAAAGACTCGGCTTCGGTGGGTGAGTTCCTGCGCTTTCGCTTTGGATTGCTCGCTCCGAATGATGTCAATCGTGCGGTCTAGGACCAAAAGCCGCTTTCTTTCACATCGCCACGTACGAAATCGATTGCGAGTGACGACGATGAAAACTACAAATTTTCCGAACCATCGCCAACCTCGAGGAAAATCGAGATGACCCGGTATGGACAATTCTGAAAGCGCCGTTGTCATAGGTTATGTAGGCACGGATCAATGCCGTTGGAAGTCAAACAGCAAGATCGACAACGCTAAGATCGAGATCGTCACGATAATTAGTCCTCCGGAGACGATCCCGTCCTGGTGCCGAGCGCGTCGAGCGGCTTCCATCTTCGCTTAAGCTACAACGTGACGAGTCGGCGTAGAGGATGCGCGTGCAAACGACTTCGCTACGGTTTTACCACCACCGGTGTCCCGATGTGGGCGGCTTGATAATACTGGCGCGCTTTCCAATAGGGCATCCTGATGCATCCGTGTGATGCGGGCTCGCCCGGCAGGTAACCCTGGTGCAATCCGTAACCCGGCGCGAATTCGAGAAAGTAGGGCATCGGTGCACCCACGAAGTGCGAATGCAGCGGTTTGCGGTCACGCGTGCTATCGACGTTGGCCTTCACGACTTTGCCCGCGGCATCAACGTAGTCGCCATAGACGCTGGAGCGATGATCTTCGTCTTTACGGATGACCTGAAAGCGACCAATCGGAGTGCGGTATCCTTCTCGACCGCTGGATATCCGGGACGATGCGGTTCGGTTCTTTCCGCGGTAAAGATAGGCCTCCTGCTCCCGCAAGCTCACGACGATGCTTGGCCGGCCGGTATGCTTCTCTGGCAGGTTCGACGTGACCAGGTCGGTCACGGTGCCGCAGCCGCTCAAGACCGCGAGCATTGCGGCGAGCGCACAAAATTGTGAAAGTCGATTCATCATTGGGATCAGACCAAGAGCATGCAAAGTCGAAGCGTCGTTGGGGATTATCAACATCGATTTGCCGCGCACCCCGATGAAGCTATCGACGGCGAGGCCGGCGAGCGCGTGACTGGTCTGCGTAATTTGTGGGTAAATCTCTTGCAGTTTGGGCTCGATTTAGCGGCGGGAAGTTGATAAGTTCTCTGTCAGGAGAAGATCTACACCCCAAAGAGAGGATAATACATGCGTCGACTGCAACCGGGCGCCGTCTTAACCGTTCGTGCCATCGGTGGATTGCACGTCGTCACGCTCGCGTGGGACTTTGTGGAAGGACAGGAGGCGAAGCGCGAGGGGCTGCTCGGGTTCGCCATCGAACGCTCGGAGCTGAACGACGGCACCGTGATCGAGCGCTATTTCCTGCGCGGGATTAAGCGATTCCAGTTCAAGGATGAAGGCGTGGCGCCTGGCACGCCAATGCCGACGTCGGAACATCCGATCCAGTCGTTCCAATGGGGAGACTACACCGCCAAGCCCACTACTACTTATCGTTACAAGGTCATGCCCGTCTATGGAAAACCAAAGCTGATTGAGCTGGATGATACATCGGCCACGACTGTCGAGATCACCACTGAGCCCGAGGAAGGCGGCGCCGGAGATGACGGCCAGCCACGCCACGACATTTACTTTAATCGGGGAGCGGCTGGTTCTCAGGCGTACGCGCGCAAGTTTCAGGACAAGCCCGACGAAACAAAACCGGAGTCGGATCAGATGGTCTGGCTGTCGCGCGGGCTCTTCGAAGCGCTGACTACGTTTATCGGCCGAGCCGCAGGCAGCGATGGTAGCGACTATAAGCTCCGCGCAATGTTGTACGAATTCCGCTATCTCCCGGTGGGGCAGGCGTTCGCTGCCGCCCGAACAGCCGGCGCCGACGTCGCGATTCGCTATGAAGCGCAGAGTTACAAGGATGAGAACGAGGCGATGATTACCGAGGCCGGCATCGAGGATATTTGCCAGCCACAGAGATCGCGAGCCGGAATCCGGCACAACAAGTTCATCGTCCTGATCCATAAGGACAAACCGATGGCGGTGTGGACCGGTTCGACCAACATCTCGGCCGGCGGCATTTTCGGCCATTCGAATGTGGGCCACGTCATATGGGACGAAGGCATCGCGCAGTTGTTCCTGGACTACTGGGATCGGCTGGCGAAGCCCGACGTCACGCGCGCGCCGCTCGTTAAGAGGAATCTTCAAGTGGAACCGACGCCGGCACCGAAATCGATCCCGCCAAGCGATCGGATGCTCACGCTCTACAGCCCGAGGGATGATAAGGAAACGGTTGAGACATTGCATTGGTATGCGGATCTGATGGATTCCGCGCAGCGCATCCTTTGCATGACCTTCGCTTTCAACCTCGACCAGGTCTTTTCCGACGTCCTCCTGCACAAGAACGACACGCTCCGTTACGCGGTCTTCGACAAAAACCTTGAAACCGATGTCGAGAATCAGATCGAGCAAGTCCACAACACCGTGATCGCAGCCGGCGCGAAGCTGGATGCTGGTGACCTGAAGAATTTCGGCTTCGAAAAATTGACCGGCTTCAACAAAAACCAATACATCCACGACAAGTTCATGCTGGTCGATCCGTTAGGGGACGACCCGATTGTTGTTACTGGGACGGCGAATTTCAGCGGGCCATCCCAGTACGCCAACGATGAGAACATGGTCGTTATTCGCGGCAATAAGCGGGTGGCGGACATCTACTTCGGAGAGTTCATGCGCATTTTCGACCACCTTTATTCGCGTTACATAGTCGGTAAGATGAAGAAATTGGGGACCCATGACCCGAACGCTGGGTTTCTCAAAGAACAGGCGAAAGACTGGGTGCCGCAGAACTTTCGGAAGGGGCGCAAGGATTTGCGACGCCGTTATTTTATGGGCGCCTGAATTCACAGGCAGCTAATCGATAAGGACTGCCAGATCGGTGGCGGTCGCGCTGTTCAATGAAAGTCGAGCGACCACTTCAACAATAAAAGTAAGAGCATGATCGTGGCGATGATGGCGCTATAAACGATGCGGTCGGGCAGAAGTTGCTGGTTGAGAGATGGATCAGACAATTAGTCGGATCATCACGAGTGCGGCGATCAGGACAAGGAACGCTAAACTCCCGTAGACAATCCGATCTTGCACGCGGGCACGTCGTGCGGCTGTGGAATACGGGATACGGGTGAAGGTGACCATGGTGTAGAGCGGCAGATACATGCCGGGAAGCGCAGCTTCGAGCAGGTGATCGAGTTTCTTCTTCGCGCGGAATGTCTTCGACGCGGTTTTGTCACGCATCTCGATGAAATTTTCAATTGCGAGGTCGGCAAGTGCGTCGGCGTTTTCTTTGCGCCTCACAAAATATTCGGCAAACGCGCGCTCGCAGTTGTCAGGAAATTTTTCCAAGCATTCATCGAGCACGACGCAATCCTCGAACGCGGCGTTCATTCCCTGGCCGTAAAACGGGACGACTGCGTGGGCGGCATCGCCGACCAGCGCAACCTTGTCCCGGTAGAACCAAGGAGCGCAACGAATCGTCACCAGTGAGCCGGTCGGATTGTCCTTAAAATCTTGGAGCAGCGTCGGCATCAGTGGTACGGCATCGGGAAATTCTTCCCGGAAAAAGTCGCAGACTTCGTCGTCGGTCTTGGTGGTCGCGAAACTGCGTGGTCCTTCAAATTCCCAGAAGAGCGTGCAGGTGAACGAGCGGTCAGGGTTGGGCAGCGCGATCATCATGAAGCTTTTGCGCGGCCAGATGTGAAGCGCGTTCTTTTCCATTCGCCACGAACCATCCGGGCCGGGCGGGATGGTCAGTTCTTTGTAGCCGTGGGGGAGATAACTTTCGTCGTACTCAAAATTTTCCAGTTTTTTCTGCATCGATTGCCGCACCACAGAAAACGCGCCATCGACGCCGATGACCGCGTCTCCGCGCGCGTGCATGATTGCCGGATTTGCCGCTGAGACAGCGGCCCCTACAGCGTCATCGGTTTTCTCCAAATTCGCGACCGCGTCGTCTAGATCGACACCGATGCATTTATGATTGAAATGAACGCGCACATTAGGATAACGCTGCGCGGCTTCGATCACCGTCGTGTTGAGCGCCGCGCGGCCGATAGAGTTGATGCATTTTTTTGGATCGACATCGTAGGGGACAAATATGGGCGCCCGTCCCGCCCCGGCGGGATGAATCATTCGGCCGCGCATCGGGATCGCGTGCTGGAGTACCTCATCGGCGATACCGAGTTGCTCGAGCGCGTGAATTCCGCGCGTGGAGACCGCGAGATTGATTGACCGCCCTCCGACAATATTGCCTTCGCGCGGATCAGCTCGCCGCTCGTAAAGATCAACCTCGTACGCGCGCCGCCCCAAATACGCGGCGAGCAAGCCGCCGGCCAGACCGGAACCGATTAGTACGAACTTAGGCACTCAAAAAGCATGAATGAATGAGGACGCCAGGAAAACAGGAAAAGATGAGGCCGGTTCCACACGAAGGCCTTTCGGAGCTGCCGATGAAAACAAATTTTGCTGGCATTAGGATATTTTAACCGCGGATTACGCGGATATCGCGGATATCGCGGATATGTTCAAATCGCTGTAGCCGCCTCGCTCTGCCGAGGCGAATGTTATGTGTGCACGGGCGACGGAACGCCGTGACTAACCGACGAACAAAGTATGTCTTACATCCGATTCATCATCCCGCTGGCTTGCATTTGTATCATGGTTCAGTCATCGGCTGCTCAAACACCAGAGGCGAAACCTGACAAACCGAAGCAATTTATCTACGTGTTACGGCTCGTGCCGCGCCTGTATTCAGATGCGGCCTGGACGCAGGAAGACAAGATGGCGCTGTCGCGGCACTTCGCGCGATTCAAACACACGATCGAAACGGGCGAACTGATCCTGGCCGGCCGGACGGGTGAACCCGGCGACAAGACGTTTGGGATCGCGATTTTCGAGGCCAACGATGAAACAGCGGCCCGAAAATTTATGGAAAGCGATCCTGCGGTGGTCGCCGGACTAATGACTGCAGAATTGCATCCATTCTCCGTTGCGCTGCAGCGCAAGACTCCGTAGTACTTCCCGCGCAGTGAAGGATCATGAAGATGGTGTCCGTTAACGTTGGGTTGCCGAGGGAAGTGAGCTGGCAAGGTAAGCTCGTCACGACAGGAATTTTCAAGAAGCCGGTTAGTGGGCCAATGATGATGCGGACGTTGAATCTCGATGGCGACGGCCAGGCCGATCTGACTGTTCACGGTGGCGCGAGCAAGGCCGTTTACGCGTACCCGTCTGAGCACTACGACTATTGGCGAGCAGAGTTGCCGGGAGTCGATCTACCATGGGGTATGTTCGGCGAAAATTTCACGACCGAGGGGCTGCTCGAGGAAGCCATTTACATTGGGGACAAATTCCGAATCGGCGGAACTGAAGTGATGGTCACGGAACCGCGAATGCCCTGCCATAAACTCGGCATAAAGTTTGGTCGCGCTGATATCGTCAAGCGATTTCTGGCCAGTCGGCGCACCGGTTTTTATTTTGCCGTTGTTCGTGAAGGAATGGTTGGCGCCGGAGATGCCGTGGAATTGATCGGGCGAGAGCAACACGAGATGAGCGTGGCCGACATCACTCGCCTTTACGCCTTCGAGAAGGACGATCTGAAAAGCTTGCGCCGAGCAATCGAAGTCGAAGCACTTCCGGAGAATTGGAAGGGCTATTTTCGACACGAACTCGATAAGCGCTTATCATGACCACGTATCACGCGGATATTAAATCTGGGAGCTATGGAGTTGCGATCCGATCATAAATGCGGCGGTCATAGATCGCCGCTACAATCGCGCACGTTCAGTGATGCCCGGCCAGAATCTTGGCGAAGCGCCAGACTTCGTGGAAAGTGTTATAGAGCGGCGTGGGCGCGGCGCGGATGACGTTCGGTTCGCGAAAATCGCATTTCACACCGGCGGCTTGCAGTTTCCCGAATAATTCTTTCGGATGCTCGTGCGCCAGG
>WNFY01000208.1_pt1 | contig 67719 bp, 56 predicted proteins | sample 5400091 | NCBI WGS metagenome assembly WNFY01 (sample SAMN13153364, study PRJNA577476) | soil metagenome | isolation source: 60 cm soil or saprolite under grassland replicate 1 | place: USA:California | collected 2016-06-15
CGCGCATAAACGACAAACGCACGGTGTGATCCGGCGCTGACTCGCTTACCAGGCGGGTCAACTTTCGCGCGCTGCTGACTGATTCGCCATCAAACCTGACGATCACATCATCTTTCTTTAATCCGGCTTTTTCCGCGGGGCTGTCTTTGACAACTTCCGTAACACCCACGCCGCGAACATCGCTGAGGCCATATCGGCCCATGTTCTCTTTGCTGATATCCTCGGCATAGACACCGAGGAATGAACCGCCGTTTATCAAAATCGAAAACTCTCGCGGCTCAACGCGGGTCAATGGTTCCTGGGGGGAAGGCGTTTGGGCACAGGCAATACCAACGGCAATCAGCCCGCAACTAAGAATGATCGAGAGTGTCAGGAGCAGTTTCTTGATGGTCATTTGTAGTCCTCCGGGTAGAATTTTCAGGTTTCACGCACGCCCAACAGCCAGGTTCCAGAATTTTATGCAGAGACCCGACCGTCAGGGAGGGTGGATCTTGATGGCAGAAAACCCAGAGCACCCTCCCTGACGGTCGGGTTTCTGCCGCGCCCTCCTCAGTCACTCGATATTTGCCGGTAAACTTCGCGACCATCACTTATCTCTAACTCGAGCTTTCCTTCTGAATGCGCATAATCGAGGTGCGCAACCGCTTCCGAAACAGCCAGAAAGCGATGAACATCGTCCGTATCCGGAAACAAACTACGGGAAACTTCCCACGGAGTAGCGCCACTTTTCGGAATCAGATCGATTATGCGGGATTGCCGCTCGCGTATCAGGCGAAGATAGCGATTGAAGAGCTCTTCAAAATCCCGAATCGGCTCTCCATGACCACCAAAGACGAGGGTCGGAGCAAAGCTGCGCACGCGCGCCAGACTTACGAGGTATTCGGCGAGCGACCGGAAGCGGCGAGAACGATCAATCGGATCGGGCGAGATCACCGGATTGGGCGTGATTCGTTTCAAAACGCAATCGCCCGCGATGATTGTGCGGTCAGCTTCACGCACGAACGAGCACGAGCCGGGCGTGTGTCCCGGCGTGTGCACGATCCGCAATGCGCCACCTTCGAATTCCATCTCCGCGCCGTCGTTCAATTCTCGGCAATGATCGTCTTCGAGCGAATCGGCGTACTGGCGCACACCTTCATAGAGCTGTCTCATCGCGCCAATCTCATCGTCGGGCACGCCGGCGCGCTGAAGTAATCGCAGATTGTCTTCATGTTCAAGCCGGCCGGCGCGATGACCCGTCTCCCAACTGTGCACGAGCACTTCCGCATCCTTTGCTTCATCGCGCAACGCGCGGGCGAGGCCGCAATGATCCTCATGCGCGTGCGTGAGCACGATGCGCCGCAAATCGGCAACCCGCAATCCCGCATCTTTCAGTCCTGTTCGCAGGGCTGCGATTGCTTCGGAAGTCTTCGGACCTGTATCGATGATCGTTATCGGATCTTCCGCGATCAGGTACACGTTGACCGGGCCGATGTAGAAGGGAGTGGGAAGCGAGATGGGGACGATTTTCATTGCCGATTTTTGATTGCCGATTGCCGATTGAAACCTTCGCCCAGACGGCGGCTGCTGCTTCAGAAAATAATTTTGCTAATCGAAATCAAGTACGATCAGAGGCCCGCCAAATTGGAAATCGGAAATTGGCAATCGGCAATGAACTAATACACGTATCTATTCGCCTCGATCATCGCGTTCGCGATACGCTGCCGGACGGCGACGGTATTGATCGGCGTCATTTTCGTGAAGCGACGTAATGCGGCGAGCAAGGTCCGCAGCTCGTCGCCTTCGGCCATGGCCGCCAGGGTGTTCCTGGCGTGCGCTTCGATACGTTCCACCGCGTCATTACAAAATGCGCGGGTCATGTCGAGATACGGCGTGGCAGCGTTCTCGCCTTTCGATGCGGCCATCTTCAGCGTGCGGAGGATGGCAGACTCCATCGCATAGGTATCGATGATGATGTCCGCGACGCCCATCAAAATTTCCTGCTGTTCAGCCAGACCCATCATGTACTTTTGCGCGGCCGTGCCGAGCGTCATCAAAGCCACCTTCTTGGCGTTCTGTGCCAGCTTCTGTTCTGAAGCGAGCAAGCCTTCATCGAGATCGAAACTGCCCATTGAAGGTGAAAGAATCTCGTCCATCAGTCCTTTCGCCGCGGGAAGCAGCCCCAGCCGCCCGCTCAACGCTGCCTTCATCAAACGGCCGGGAATCAGCATGCGATTGATCTCGTTCGTACCCTCGAAAATGCGATTAATGCGCGAATCGCGGTAAGCGCGCTCGGCCGGATAATCAGCTGAATAACCGTAGCCGCCGAAGATCTGCACCATCTCGTCCGCGCAAAAATCACAGTATTCTGACAGCGCGACCTTGATGATCGAACATTCCGCTGCATACTCTTCGATCGCGCGCAACTTGGCGTCGGCATCCCGCGCGTCACCAATCGAGGCAATACCGGCTTCGATCATTCCCAGCGTGCGATAGATCATCGACTCGCCCACCCAGGTCTTGATCGCCATTTCACCGAGTTTCGATTTGATCGCGCCGAACGATGAAATCGGTTTGCCGAACTGCTGGCGCTCGTTCGCGTAGCGCACCGATTCCGTGTTCATCACTTTCATTCCGCCGATGCACATCGCGCCCAACTTGAACCGGCCAATGTTCAGAATATTGAACGCGATCTTATGGCCCTTTCCGATTTCGCCAAGCACATTCTCGACCGGCGTCTTCGCGTCCGCGAGAATCAGCGGCGTCGTGCTGGATCCGCGAATTCCCATCTTGTGTTCTTCCGCGCCGTTCTTGCAGCCCTCCTGGCGCTCGACAATGAAAGCGGAAAACCTGTCACCGTCGACTTTCGCGAACACGATGAAGACGTCGGCGAATCCGCCGTTGGTAATGAACATCTTCTCGCCGTTGAGAATGTAGTGGGTACCGTCGTCACTCAGCTTCGCGGTCGCCTTCGCGTTCATCGCGTCAGAGCCTGACCCCGCTTCAGTCAACGCATACGCGGTGATTAATTCACCGGCGGCGATCTTCGGCAGATATTTCCGCTTGGCTTCTTCGGTGCCGAAGTAAATGATCGGCAATAGACCAATGCCGCTCTCCGCCCCCAGCGTCGTGGCAAACGACGCCGAACGGCCGATGTTTTCGCCGATTAATGCCCCGCTGGTTTGATCGAGACCCAGCCCGCCGTACTCTTCCGGGATCGACGCGCCAATCAAACCGAGATCGGCAGCCTGCTTAATCAAATCGCGCGCGAGCTGCCAGTCTTTCTTTTCCAGTTGGTCGATGCGCGGCACAACTTCGGCATCTACGAACTGGCGCGTCGTCTCGGCGATCATGCGATGCTCTTCATTAAAGTCTTCGGGAGTGAAGACTTCATTTGGGGCGCGCTCTTCGATCAAAAAACTTCCGCCCTTGATGATTTCCTTTTGTTCGACTGCGGCTGACATTTGCTGGCTTCCTTTCTCGTTGTTTGGAGTCAATTCACATTCTTTCAAATATTCCAGCGGCACCCATACCGCCGCCCACGCACATCGTCACCATGCCGTATCGACCCTTGCGGCGCGCGAGCTCTCGTAAGATCGAAGCAGTCAACTTCGCGCCAGTACATCCGAGTGGATGACCGAGCGCAATAGCGCCGCCGTTAACGTTGACCTTTTCAGGATTAAGCTCGAGCATCTTAATCACCGCCAGCGATTGAGCCGCAAAAGCTTCATTCAGCTCAATCACATCAATCTGATCCAGCGTCAACCCTGCAAGCTTTAAAACCTTCGGAATGGCAAAAACGGGTCCAATCCCCATCTCTTCAGGAGCGCAACCAGCAGTTGCGTAAGCCACAAACCGGGCCATCGGTTTGGCGCCCAGCTCCTTCGCGCGATCCTCTGACATAACCACCGCGGCCGCCGCGCCATCGGACATCTGCGAAGAATTGCCGGCGGTGATTGTCCCTTTAACGTGAAACGCCGGTTTCAATTTTGCCAGCGCTTCCGCTGAAGTATCGCGGCGCGGGCCCTCGTCTTTGTCGAAAACAATTTCGCGCTGCTGCTTCTTGCCTTTTTCATTCAGCTCTTCAAGGACTGCGGTAAACGGCACCGTTTCTTCTTTAAACTTGTCTGCGTCCAGGGCCGCTACCGCGCGTTGATGCGAACGCAAAGCAAACGCGTCCTGTTCTTCCCGCGAGACTTCGTACCTGCGCGCGACATTCTCTGTCGCCAAACCCATGCTCAAATAGAAATCCGGGTAATGCTCGACCAGATACGGATTCGGACGAATGATGTGTCCGCCCATCGGAATCATGGACATCGATTCCAGTCCGCCGGCCACGATCGCTTGCGCGCCATTGGTGCGAATGCGATCGGCGGCCATGGCGATCGTTTGCAAGCCCGAAGAGCAAAAGCGGTTAATTGTCATGGCGCTGGTTTCAACCGGCAGGCCCGCGCGAATCGCCGCCGCCCGAGCAACGTTCATCCCCTGTTCCGCCTCGGGCATCGCGCAACCCATGATCACGTCTTCGATTTCGCTGGTTTGCAGATTTGGAACCTGCGCGATCGCTTCCTTGATCACCGTCGCGCCCAATTCATCAGGCCGCGTGTCGCGCAAAGTTCCCTTGGGCGCCTTCCCAACGGCTGTGCGCACTGCTGATACGATTACTGCTTCTTTCATAATTTCGTCCAATGTCCAAAGTCCCAGGTTCAACGTCCGCCGACCAAAGAACTTTGGACTTTGGACGCGGGACTTTCGACTAGTTTCTGAGGGGTTTCCCCGTTTTCAACATATGCGCTATGCGCTCCTGCGTCTTGCGCGTGCCAATTAGCGACAAAAATGTTTCGCGCTCCAGATCGAGTAAATACTGTTCGGAAACCCGAGTCTCGTGATTTAGATCACCGCCGGTCAAAATTCGCGCCAGCTTCTCTCCAATCAGAGCGTCGTGATCCGAGATGTATCCGGCGCGCTTCATCTGGTGAATTCCCAATTTCAGCGTCGCCAGCGCCGGCATGCCCAGGGCGCGAATATCAGCACGTTGCTGCGGCGGCACGTAACCGCTCGCGGCAAGCGACAGCACTTCCTTCCTGGCATCTGCGATCACCCGGTCGCGATTCATCGAGATCGAATCTTCCTCTCTCAGAAACCCAAGGTTACGCGCTTCTTCAGCGGAAGTCGCAACCTTCGCGAGTGCTATCGTTTCAAATGCGCGTTTGACGAACGGAAACGGATCCGCGTCTTTCAGATCACCGGGAATCGAATCCAGCGCGCGCATCAGCATTTCTTTGGTGCCGCACCCGGCGGGAATGATGCCCACGCCGACCTCGACTAAACCGATGTAAGTCTCAGCATCGGCGCGCACCCGGTCGCCGTGCAGGACCATTTCGCAGCCCCCGCCAAAAACCATTTGAAACGGCGCGACCACCACCGGCTTTGGTGAATAACGAAGACTCATCACCGATTGTTGGAAGAAGCGCCCGATCATGTCCAGCTCTTCCCAGTTTTCGTCCTGCGCCTCCATCAACATGAGCATCAGATTTGCGCCGACAGAGAAATTCTGGCCCTGATTTCCGACAACCAGGCCAACGAAGTTTTTTTCGACTTCGCCCAGCGCGAACTTCAACATCTCCAGCGTATCGCCGCCAATCGAATTCATCTTCGAATGAAATTCGAGACAGGCCACTCCCTCGCCGAGATCGACCAACGACGCGCCGGAATTCTTCTTGATTACCGGCGTGCGATCTTTCAGCGATTTGAGAATGATGGTTCCCGGCGGGTCGGCGAGCGGGACGTATTCTTCGGATGCAAAGTCGTAATAGAACTGCTTACCATCCTTCTTTTTGTAGAAAGACTTGATACCCGCGTCCAGCATGCTCTGCACGTTCGCCGGAACCTGGCGGCCTTCTTCTTTCAATTTCGCGACGGACCTCTCGACACCAATTGCGTCCCACGCTTCAAAAGGTCCCAGCTCCCAGTTAAAACCCCAGCGCATTGCTCGATCGATTTCGACGACAGTATCGGCAATCTCAGGAATCCGATCGGCGGCGTAACATAAGGTGCGCGAAAAAGTCTTCCAAAGAAACGAACCCACTCGATCTTTCGACCAGACAAGCGCCCTGAGGCGCTCGACGTTATCCTCGATGTTTCTGGCCATATCGAACGCCGGCAAATTCACTTTTTGCGCGGGCCGGTAATCAAGTGTGGCCATATCCAGCGCCCAGATCTCGTGCTTGTCGCCGTCGCCCTTTTCTTTTTTGTAGAAGCCGCGCTTCGTCTTATTGCCGAGCAAACCGCGTTCGATCATTCGCGTCACGAACTCGGGCATGACAAACATTTCGCGATCGGGATCATCAGGAAGATTTTCGTGCAGATTTTTGACGACGTGGGCGAACACGTCGAGTCCGACGAGATCGAAAGTGCGGAAGGTCCCTGACTTTGGCCGCCCTATAATCGGGCCCGTGATTTTGTCAATCTCTTCGATTGAGTAACAGTCTTCAATCATCGTGCGCATAGTGTGCAACGCCCCAAAGGTGCCGATGCGATTCGCGATAAAATTCGGCCGGTCCTTCGCGACCACGACGCCTTTGCCCAAACGCTCGTCGAGAAAGCCGAACATCGAACATGAAACTTCCGGTCTGGTCCACTCGGTCCGGATCAACTCCACCAGATGCATGTAGCGCGGCGGATTGAAGAAGTGAATACCCAGAAAGTGCGCGCGAAAATCCTCCGACCGGCCCGTGGCAAGTTGTTTCAGCGGAATGCCACTGGTGTTCGAGGCGATCACCGAAGCCGGGCGCCGGTGCTGCTCGACTTTTTCGTAGAGGCTGCGTTTGATGTCGGGATTCTCGACGACTGCTTCGATAATCAGATCGCAGTTCTTGATTGTTGGCAGATCGTCTTCGAAATTTCCGATTGTTATCAGTGCGGCAAGATCGGCGGTGAGGAACGCTGCCGGTTTGGCTTTCTTTGCGGCTTCCAATCCGGCGCGGGCGATTCGGTTGCGATCAAAGTCCCGGGGCCTTCCTGAGGGTCGGGTTGGTGATTCATCATCCGTGGGAACGATGTCGAGTAAGAGCGTAGGAATTCCGGCGTTAGAGAGGTGCGCGGCAATCTGAGCTCCCATCGTTCCGGCGCCCAAAACAGCAGCTTTCTTCACGGTTATCATGACGGCGAGATGATACTGAATGAATGCTCATTCAGCAAGTGAGCGAACCCCTGGATATCCCAAGCCCGCCGTGCGAACATATCTGCTCACCTTGAAGTGCAAAGCGCAGTCCAAGATACTGCGAATCGCACACAGAGACGTGCGCTGCAGAGCGACGTGTCGTTAACTACCTTGCTGGGCGGTAAAGACGCTCTTATCGATCTGCGCGGGATTGCCGAGCACGACGAAACGTATGTTGCGCATGTATTTTTGCGCGGCGCGCTGAACGTCGGCCGGTGTGACCGCGCGCAGTTTTTGCAGAAACTCGAGTGAATGACGCCAACCGCCGCCAATTAATTCGGATTGCGCCAGCTCCGCAGCCTGGGCGGCATTTGTTTCCTGACCCATGTAGTAAGTCGTGAGAAACTGGGCGACAATAGCGTTAATATCCTCCTGGCTGATTTGCTCGCGCTGCAACCGGGTAATCTCGTTGAGCATGACGCGCACTGCCTGATTTGCATCAACTGCCGTGACATAGATTCCGCCGATGTTCGCGCTCTGACTGCGCAAAAATGCATCCGGCGCGTAAGACAAATTGCGTTTGACGCGGACTTCTTCGAAGACTCGATCGCGCAGCAACGATGACGCTACGCGCAGGGGATAAATGTCCGGCGAGGTGATCGGCGGCGCACTGAACATTCCCTGAACGTAGTTTGTCGGCAACTCGCGCGGCGTAACGTCAACGGTCGAAGAAGCAAACGACAATTGCGGCGGCGCCTGCGCCTTGTAGTCCCCGCGGGGCAATTTGCCAAACGCTGCGACGACGCGCGGTCTTATTTGAGAAGCGTCAAGGTCGCCCACAATCACCAGCAGCAAACGCGACGTCTGCATGGTTTTCTGGTGATACGCACGCAGATCTTCGGCGGTTAAGTGGCTCACACTCTCGGCCGTGCCTTCGGGCCGGTTAAGGTAAGGATGCCCCGCGTAAGCGACGCGCTCCTGCAAACGCTGCAGGTACGTGTCCGGCTCATCAGAGTCGTCTCGCAGCCCGGCAACGATTCGTGATTGCACCAGGGCGACGTCATCTTTGGTGAAAGAAGGATGCAGGGCTACATCGGCAAAAATATCCCAGGAATGATCGAAGAACGCTCGAGTCGAAGTCATCGACAGCACTGAGTAATCGTAATTCACGCCGGCGCCAATGACCGTGCCCATGCGCGCTAATTCTTTTCGCATTCGTTCGCGCGGGTAATTAGCGCTGGCTTCACTGGCCACGTTCAGCATGAATGCTTCAATGCCGGCGTTCGCAGCCGTAATGTTTTCCGATCCGCCACGAATGAATAGTCCGGTGGCCACGCTCTGGCTTCCTTCACGCCGCTTAATCAAAACCTTCAGACCGTTGACGTCGAATTCAGTTACCAGCGACGCCTGGCGCGCGATGACGCTTTGAAAATCAGGAGCGGCCGGCGCGGCTTGACTCGACTGGGCGGGCGCTGCCGAGGCTGCGAAGAGAGTAAGCAGTAAGGAGCAGACAATTCCTAAAGTAAGCCATTTTCCATTTGTCATTTGACGGCTGTCATTTCTCATTTTTTCGATTTCTCGTTTGCTCATTTCAACCTGTTTCGCAATCATGACTCGAAGTATTTTTCAAAAGATCTCCTTTACCAAATGACAACTGAATAACGGCAAATGGCAAATGGAAAATCCGTTCAATGCGCACCCAACATTCTCACGGTCCGATCAAGTGTTCCGGAGTCAGCTTGGCCTGCTGCTGCGATTGCTCTGAGATCAGCGCCAGCCCGATGTGAGGTTTGCCCTGAATATAGGTCGTGATGTAGCGGCTGATGTCCGCACGCGAAGTACGTCGGAGATTTGCCAGGTATCCCCGGAAGTATTCGATCCCTGTAGACGACCACCAAAAGCCCAGTGTCTTGGCATACTCGTCAAGCTTTTCGCGCGAATAGAGATCGTCAGCTTCCAGGAGCGCCTTGGCGCTTTCCAGTTGGTCGTCGGTGTAGTAATCCTTGTCATTGAAATGCGCGACTTCGTTATAGATCGCCTTGATCGCAGCTTGCGCTTTGTCCGGAGTAGTTTGCGCAAAAATATTTATCGGCCCCACATTGCGTTGCGTGTAATAGCCGATGCCGACTGCAGTGACCAATCCACTGTCGACCAGGTCGCGCTGAAAACGTGAGTCGGGTTGCGTCATGATGAACGAGAAGGTGTCGGCGGCATAAGTTGCTGCGTCGTCCTTGCCAATCGAAGGGCCTTGCCAGCCGATTTCCAGAATTACGTTGGTTACCGGTTGCTTGATGATCGCGCCTTCGCTCTTTGGCAACGGCGGATGTTCGACCATTGGAAACTCGACGAATGGATCTTTCTCGCGCCTGGGCCAATCGCCAAAAAATTCCTGCGCTAACTTGTAAACCTCGTCGGGCTTCACATCACCAGTAATCACCAGCGCGGAATTATTCGGAACGTAATAACGACCCTGAATCAAACGCATCATGGCCGTCGTCGCCGTTGCCACCGTTTGGCGATTGCCGAGGGGGTTCTTGCGGCTCTGGTACTTATAGAACAGACGATCGTTCATCTCACGATTGAGATAAAAGCCCGGCTCGGACTCATCGCGATCGATTTCCCCGATCACTACCTGGCGCTCGCGCTCAAACTCGTTCTGATCAAACAACGGATAGCGCGTCGCGTCGCGCATGAAATTCATCGCCGGACGCAGGTTCGGAGAAATGGTCGTGAAATAGTATTCGACCACTTCTTCGCGCGTCTCGCCGTTGTAGGCAATGCCCAGTTGACCGATCGTTTTCAGGTAGGCCTCCTGATTTGTAACGGCGCGATTGGCTTTGAAGAACATGTGTTCGTAAAGATGCGACAGGCCGTTCAGCTCCGGCGGTTCCGTGAACGAGCCATTGCGAACGGCGAGCTCAATGGTCACGAGCGGCACCGAATGATCTTCGAGCGCTACAACCTCGAGGCCATTCGACAGCACCTGGCTGGCGATGTCGGCCGCCGGCCTGGTTACGACGGGCTTGGCCGCAGTGGCATTTGGTCCCTGCGGATAAGCCGCGCGCGCTATTGGCTGTGAAACCAGCGGCGTGATCAAAGAAACGGTCAGCGCGAGAATCAAAGAAAGTCTCTTCACGTTATCTCCACATTATCGATTAACTGAATCGAATTTATCACAGGGATTAAGCTGAGGGAAAAGCATGAGCCCGTTCGATGTCGATGTGAACGAAATAGATGTCAACCCGAGTAGCTTTCATCCTGTTCGATTTTGGACAGCACCCAATCGAATTCGCCCGAGGTAATCTTGCCGCCACAAAATTCACAAATACCCGTGGCATTTACTTTCAGGGGCGCGCCGCAGTTCGGGCAGTTCAAGTCAGCGTGCGCGGCGCCGCGTTTCGCTTTGCGGCTGCGGATGAACGTCCAGTATTCACTCCAGCGACGCAGCTTGCTCTTTGAACCGCAGACCACCCGATTGTTGGCATCAACCGTGTAATCAAATCCCTGGGCAAAGATGCGCAGCGTAATTGCCTGGTAGAAGTTGTCTTCCTTGATCTTCACCGGTTGCATCGCCTGGATTTGATATTGATCAAGGGCATTGCGCAACCCCTGGCGCTTGTACGCCTCGATCCAATAGCGGTGCATCTGAAAGATGTTGTCGGTTTCGTGCGGCCGCGCGCGCTCCCAGTTGAGCGTCGACCATGCCTCCTGCAGCTCGTTGAAGATCAGCCGCGCTCGCGATTGAAACTCAGCCCACTTAAATGTCGGATCATTTTGTTCGAAAGCAGCGCGTACTGCCGGAAAGTTTGGTTGGGTAATCGTCGGATAGTCGGTGCCGACCTCAGGAACATCAGAAGTCAGCAGCGGCCCGCGAGCTTCGCGGCTCAGCATGCTAACGCTGCGCACGTACCAGTTGAATTCTCCGCTGTCGATCTTTGTGCCGCAGAAAGCGCAGGCGCCGACCGTGTCTTTTTGCAGCGGAGCACCGCAACGCGGGCAGTGCAAAGCCGTGGCCTGTTCCGGTGTGGGCGATAAAACGTCTCGTTTGCGCTCCAGCTCCCAGCGCTCGCGCACGTAGTAGCTCATCTCGCCACGCGGATCCCCTTCGCGCGGCGTAAACTCTGTGTAATTTGCTTCAAACCCGACACTGATTCCAACCGTTGGCGATTCAAGACCGCGGACATCCAGGATTTGCATCGCACCAACGATGATTCCCTGCACGGCCTTCAAGTTGGGAGAATTCAGTTTTAGCAGGGATGCGCGGGCCGCTTCGCTCAGATACGGCGACAGCAGGTCGAGATCCTTCGCGCCGCGTCCGCGCGCGTCATGCGCTCGGCCGTAAAGCGCGTAACAGAAATCGATAAAGATGATTTCCGAAAAATTCGGATCGAACCGGCGCAGTTGATTGAAAGCGCGTTGCCAGCCCTGCTGCTGAACAGCGGTAGCGACTGCATCCGGAGCACTGACAATTGATGAAGACGATGCAACCGTGACGGTCTTCTTCGCAGGCCGCGAGAACCAGTAGATCACCAGGCCAATAACAATAATGTCCACAGGAATGCCGATGGCAGGATGTTCTATGGTGAGCCAGAGCAGAAACCTGATGAGCAAATAGACGAGCGCGCCCGCGCCGCCGCCACCGCCACCATGACTTCCGCCTCCACCGTAGGATTGCCCCCCACCAACGCGCGCCCAGGCGTTGGCGGCAAACAGCGCCGCGCCGAGAACGATGACCGATCCCAGGATCAAACATCGTTTCAATCGGAGATTGGCAATCGGCAATCGACAATGCTTCATTTCAATTCAATACGCGGGCCGTCAGCGAGCTCGTTCGGATTCTCGCCCGTTGCCGGCAACGATTCAGCAAGAAGTTTTCCCAGCTCGCGCAATCCCTTGATGAATGTCTCGGCCTTTGGGTGATGTCCAATCTCCTTCAGGTGAAAAACAGCATGGTTCCACTTCAATGGTTCAACAGCTTTGAGGATTCCGCGGTCGGCGATTACTTCCAGTTGCTTCTCAAGCAGCGACAGATAAATCAATAATCCGTTTTCTGCATGCGTGTTAGCGATGCCCGCTTCGTAGAACATTGCGGCGGCGCCGGCGCGTGCCGCTTTGGTCCGCGACTTCTCAGTGGTGCAGATTCTTCTAATCGAATCGCTGCGCGAAGAGACATAGACGCCAATCAGGAAAAAGGCAATCACATCGAAAGGTACCCAGTAGGTGTGAAAGTCGAAGGGCAAGAACAACACGAACAACAAGCCGATAAAGGCGAGGATCGCTCCAAATAGGTAATCGGCATGGCGGTACGAGCCCGACCGGCCGCGCACGACGATCACAATTTCGGCCTCGGTTTCCTTTTCGATATCGCCAACGGCCTGCGCCAGATTCCGGCTCGCGGCTTGATCGAATTCAGTGCGATTCATCTTCAGAAAAATAATAGCAGGTTTGCTTGAACGCGAGACGCGCAAACGGCCCAGCGCGTGCACTGGGCCGTGTCTATCTTATGCACAATTTGCGAAATCGAGGAACGCTCGCTGAGCTTTATTTAAAGCTGCCCAGCGCCTCGGCTTCATTATCGTACGCGTCAAAGACTGTAAGCAGTTTTGTTATCACCAACAGATCCTGGACTTTTTGAGTAAGGTTCAAAAGTTTCAGTTGGCCGCCATCCCGGCTCGCCGTCGTGTAGTTGGCCACCAATTCGCCAATACCGCTCGAGTCAATATATTTGACGCCCGAAAGATTCAGCAGAATCTTGTTATGGCCCTGCGCGATGCGATCACGAATTGCGCCGCGCAGTTCAGTTGTGCCTCCTCCGATCCGAATTTCGCCCGTGAGATCCAGAATAGTTACATCGCCCGCCTGGCGTTCGCTGATGTTTAGTTGAGCCATCGATCACCTCTCTTGACAATCCTCAGCCTGCAAAGTATCCGATCATCCAATCCACAAATAGCCTTGCGGCGCATATTCTACTTGTAGCTGGCAAGGGCTTCGCTTTCGTTATCGTATACGTCAAAAACGGTTAACAGTTTGGTGATTGTGAGCAAATCCTGCAACTTCTGCGTCAAACTCAGAAGTTTAAGCTGCCCTTCGGCCTTGTTGATGGTGGTGTAACTCGAAACCAGCTCGCCAATGCCGCTGGAATCGATGTAGCCGACCCCCGCAAGATTCAAGAGAATCTTCTTCTTGCCTTCTTCGAGCAGCCGGCGGATGGCACTGCGTAACGCGATGCTGCCTTCACCGATCGTTATTCTGCCGTCCATGTCGAGAACGGTTATGTCGCCGGCCTGGCGCTCACGGATATTAAGTTCTGCCATGATCTGGGATCTCCTCCTGTTTTCGCTAAAGTTTTTTCGTCATTCGCAGTGTCGTGCCGCCTTCCGGCCGCATGAACCATTCGACATCGTCCATGAAGTTGCGGATCAAAAAGATGCCCCGACCCGAACTCTTCATGATGTTCGCCGGGTCGGTTGGATCGGGCACGCTGGCGGGGTCGAATCCATGTCCCTGATCCGTAACTTCTATTTCCAATTCCCCGGTCGAACAACTGAAAGTAACTGCAACGTTCTTTGTTTCGTCCCGCTTGTTGGCATGCACAACCGCATTGGTAACTGCTTCGCGGATCGCTATGTCAACCCCAAAAGCGGTGTCATCTCCGGCACCGCATCGCTTGACGAAATCGGCCGCCGCAGCCGCAGCGTCGGCAACCGCCTCAATGTGGCTGGGCAAAACGAGTCGCGTCGTTTGTTCGGTCACAGAAGGCGCGGCCTTTCTCGCTGGGAATCGCGGTGGCTGCTGAACTTAAGCACGAACTAACTGGAAGACGGACGTTTAGCATGCGCGCTGGCTGTGTGTCAAGAAGTTGAGCCGATTAACCTTCGAGCCTTCTCGATAGATTGCAGGTCTGCATCCAGAGAGAAACCTCAACCTCTCTCGTAACCCGTGAAGCAAAATAGGATTGGTCCGATTTCCCGCGAACCGCCGCGGCACGTTAAGATTCACTCGTGGTCATCAAACCCGCAAAACGAATTCGCGGTCGCCTGTCGACGCCAGGTGACAAGTCCATCTCGCATCGAGCGGCGATGATGGCCGCGATCGCCGATGGAGCATCTCGAATCAAAAACTTTTCGACCAGTGCTGATTGTCAAGCAACGCTCTCATGTTTGCGTCAACTTGGCGTCGAGCTTGAGCGTGCCGGCTCAGACGTATTGATTCACGGTGTGGGATTGCGAGGATTGCAGGCCCCAGGCGAGCCGCTTGATTGCGGCAATAGCGGCACGACGATGCGCCTGCTCGCGGGGATTCTCGCGGGGCAGAATTTCACGACGACCTTAACCGGGGATGAATCGCTGGGCTCGCGACCGATGCAACGAATCATCGAGCCTTTAGAGATGATGGGCGCCCAGATCTCTTCGCACGACGGACGTGCACCGCTTGTCATTCAAGGTCGCGCACCCTTAAAGCCAATCATCTACGAACTGTTGGTCGCCAGCGCGCAGGTCAAATCAAGCATTCTGTTCGCCGGCTTGAACGCGAACGGCCGGACCGAAGTGACAGAATTAACCGCAACTCGCGACCACACAGAACGAATGCTGCAATGGTTTGGTGTGCCTGCCGGCGTTCGATCCGGCGATCGTGAAGGGTCACGCGTTATTACAATCGACGGGCCGATAGCTTTCAGCGGACGCGACGTTACTATTCCCGGCGATTTATCGTCAGCCTCGTATTTCATTGCCGCGGCTTCCTTATTGCCCGGATCGTCATTAGAGGTTCCGAACCTGGGTACCAATCCGTCGCGAGCATTGTTCCTGGAACAGATGCGCATGTTCGGCTTTGAGATTGAGATTGAAGACCAAACTGAAGCGTCTCACGAACCGCGAGCTAACATTCGCGTCGGCGGCCGCAAAGGAATCGTTGAATCAGATGCCGAATCATTGCTAACGCTGCGAAGTTCTTTAGTTCCGCAGTTAATTGATGAACTACCGCTGCTCGCTGTGGTGGGTTCCCAAATCAAAGGCGGAATTGAGATTCGCGATGCGGCCGAGCTGCGCGTGAAGGAATCGGATCGAATCGCGGCAACGGTCGAGGGGCTTCGCGCGATGGGCGCCGAGGTTGAAGAGTTTGAGGACGGCTTACGCGTCCACGGTCCGGCCCGGCTGTACGGAGCGAAGATCGATCCCCGCGGCGATCACCGTCTGGCGATGAGTTTCGCTGTCGCCGGATTAATTGCGGAGGGTGAGACGGAAATCGGGGACGCCGAATGCGTCGCCGTTTCGTTTCCTGAATTCTTCGGTTTGCTAGAGTCTGTGGTTGAGAGATGACGATTCGCATGAATGATCGTCGCATCGTTCTTGTAGGGTTCATGGGGTGCGGAAAAACTTCCGTGGCCGAGGCTTTGGCGCATCATCTCGGTTGTGAAATGGTCGACCTGGATTCGTTCATTATCAAACGCGAGGGACGATCGCCGGCAGAGATAATTGAGCAGGATGGCGAGTCAGCTTTTCGCGATCTCGAGTCACTCGCTCTGCGGGATGTCCTGCAGGCTCGCAGCATGCGCATCGTGGCGCTGGGGGGCGGCACCTGGACCATACCGGCGAATCGAACGCTCGTCGCCCTTCACGAGTGTTTGAGTGTTTGGCTTGATGCACCCTTCGAGGTTTGCTGGGACCATATTTCAGAGAATCGAGAGGCCAATCGACCGCTGGCGCCGGATCGCGATACGGCAGAAATTCGCTATAGATCGCGGCGCGCGGATTATGCATTGGCGGACGAACGAATCGTGGCCAATCCGGGCGAATCAAGCGAAATAATCGCGAAAAAAATCCTGGCCCAAACTTGACCTCTCAAGTGCCCGAGCCTCGAGTCAGCATTTCTAGAATGGCTTCATGGGTATAATGCGCTAAATGACTCCCCTTGGTCGCCGCTGGCCGAAGCCGTTGATTTCTTTTAATCTTCCTTCGTGGACAAGTTTCGTATTCGCGGCGGAAATCCGATTAAGGGTCGCGTGTCGATTAGTGGCGCCAAGAACTCGGCCCTGCCGTGCATGGCCGCGGCAATTCTCACCTCCGAGACGATCACGCTGCACAATATTCCCTATGTCCGTGACATCATTACGCAACGGCGGCTGCTCGAAGACATCGGCGCGCACGTCCTGACACCGGAATTGCGCACGCATAAAATCTCAGCCAAACATATTGAGTTATTCGAAGCGCCTTATGAACTGGTAAAGACAATGCGCGCGTCAGTGCTCGCGCTCGGTCCGCTGCTTGCCCGCTTCGGGAAAGCGCGGGTCTCCTTGCCAGGCGGCTGCGCGATTGGCTCGCGGCCTATCGACTTACATCTGGCGGGATTTACGAAACTCGGCGCGGAAGTCGTCCTGGAATCGGGCGATGTAGTGGCGCGAACTCCGCAGCACGGCAGACTTACCGGCGGAGAAATTCATTTTGACAAGGTCTCGGTGACGGGGACCGAGAACCTGATGATGGCGGCGACGTTGGCAAGGGGAAACACAACGATTAATAACGCGGCCCGCGAACCGGAGATCAGAGACCTGGCGGAACTTTTGAACAAGATGGGCGCGCGCGTCCGTGGCGCGGGCACGCCGACAATTCATATCGAGGGGGTTGAGGCCCTGGGTGGCGCCGAACATACGATCATTCCTGATCGAATCGAGACCGGCACGTTTATGACCAGCGCCGCAATTACCCAGGGAGAACTTGAAATCAGGGACTGTAACCCCGAACATTGCAATCGCATCATCGCCAAACTGCGTGACGCCGGCGTTGAAGTAGAAGAGATCAACCAAAGCACTCTGCACGTTCGCAGCTCGGGCCGGGGCCTCAGAGGCTGCGATGTCACGACTGAACCTTATCCGGCTTTTCCTACAGATATGCAGGCCCAATACATGACCCTGATGACGCAGGCCCGGGGCCGCTCAGCCATCACGGAAACGATTTTTGAAAATCGGTTTATGCATGCTTCGGAACTGCAACGGATGGGCGCACGCATTCAAATCCAACGCGATAAGGCGATTGTGGAAGGACCTACAAAGCTGACCGGCGCACGGACGCTGGCCTCGGACTTGCGGGCCTCTGCATCGCTGGTTTTGGCAGGTCTGGTCGCGGAGGGTGAGACGATTATCGATCGCGTCTATCATATCGACCGTGGTTACGAAAGAATCGAGACAAAGTTGCGCGCGGTGGGAGCGGACATCGAACGCCTGCGAGATTCGGTAACTGCGTCATTGTCTCCGCCGGACGATATCACCAGCACCGCCGAGTGAAATAGGCATTTGGAAAACAGTGCCTTGTGCTAATATCTGCTTGTTTTAAGCACGACAGATTTCGAGTCCAACTAACCTATGAGCGACCAAGACTGCCTTTTTTGCCGTATTCTGGAAGGAACTGTCCCCGGGGACGTCGTGTACCAGGACAATCGGTGCGTGGTGATACGTGACACCAATCCGCAAGCACCCACTCACTTGCTGGTGCTTCCGCGAGAGCATTTGGAATCGCTCGACGACGCTACCCAAAAAGACGAAGCATTGCTCGGCCACCTGTTGCGCATGGCGGCGCGCGTGGCAAATGAACATGGCCTTACCAGCAATGGTGGTTATCGGGCAGTAATAAATACCGGCCCAGGCGCCGGCCAGTCAGTCTTTCATCTACACGTGCATGTACTGGGCGGGCGCGAGCTGACCTGGCCGCCGGGCTAATCGATTACCCAGGGAAAATAATAACGCGCGCCAGGCTTTCTGACGCGCGTTTTAGTTTGGACGATGATCGAGTGCTATCTTCGCGGCGCCGCCCGTCGCGCCGGCGCCTCCGTCAACTGCACTGGAACATTCAGGTGACGAGCGTTGCGTACGACTTCAACGGTAATCGAATCGCCGACTGAATGCTTGTCGAGCGCATGATATAGATCGTCGTTGGTCGCAATCTTTTGTCCATCAATCGATACGATGATATCTCCGAGCTCGACATCGCCGTCGTCGGTTTGCACCAGGCCACGGAGTCCCGCGTTCGCGGCGGCGCCACCGGGCTGAACTTCGACCACCAAGACGCCTTCGTTTACCGGAAGTCGAATCTGGTTTACAAGCGTGTCAACGTCGCGAGTGCTGATACCGAGTTTCGGCCGGCGCACTTCACCGTTGCGCACAAGTTGCGGCACGATGCGCTTGGCAATATTCACCGGAATGGCAAAGCCTACCCCTGCCGACGCGCCCGACGGCGAAAGAATTTGTGAGTTAATTCCAATCATTCGCCCGTGCGAATCAAGCAGCGGACCGCCTGAATTTCCCGGATTGATCGAAGCGTCAGTTTGAATCGCGCCCTCAATCGGCCTTCCATTCTGCGCCCGAATCGGCCGCTCAAGACCACTGATCACACCGGTGGTGAGCGTGCGATCCAGTCCGAAGGGATTGCCAATGGCGAGCACCTTCTGGCCAACGTTTAGTCTGTCAGAGTCGCCCATCGACACAACCGTAAGCGGCTCCTTGGGTGCTTCAGTCAGGCGAATCACCGCCAGGTCGGTGTCCGGATCTCCGCCCACAACACGAGCAGCATATTTCTTTCCGCCACCCAGGCTGACGCTTAGCTTCTGAACGTTCTCGATGCAGTGATAATTAGTAATGATGTCGGCCTGCTCATCAATGACTGAACCTGAGCAGGTGCCTTCTCTTGGCTCAACCATCATTCCAAAAAACCCGCTCACCATGGATGTAGAACTAAGGTTAACGACACCGGGGGAAATCGACTTATAAACTTCAATATTGTTCTGTTCGTCGGTCGCCAGGGCCGGATCGGTAATGTTTGCCGGTTGGACGATCGAAAAGGCCGACCCGGTCAATTGAAAATACCGCGCTGCAAACTGGAACCCAAAGACCGCAACGGCCGCGAACAAACCGGATATCAAAGCGATGGCCAGGATTTGGCGTGCTGATAATCTGTACATAAAGTTTTCCTCTCTTACCTCAAAACCCTCAGAATCATGGCGAAGGCTTGGATGCGACAGCTCAAGTTTACGGTTGCGCGAAAGGCAAAGTTGCAAACGCGTGAACCCGACCACCGGTTCCCGTATTTGCTTGGGTTAGTTTAGCGCCGAAGGAAATTGGCAGGCAATATTCCGGGAATAGGCGTAAGAACGGGTCACGAGAGGATGGTCAACACTGCGTGGGGTATGTGCACAATGGCGCTCACGATTACTGCGGGACCGTGCCAGCCCATGGCCGACAAACCGGTGGCCGCATGAGCGAGCATGATAAAGCAATAAAGCCCCAGCACGATCTGCATCCCACCGCGTGCTATTTTCAAATGTGAGGTTCGAAAAAGTACATAGGCCGCGAAGGCACCGATTGCTAATTTGGTGAGCAGAAACGGCGCATCGCCGAGTTTCAGTAGCTGATCCATCAAGGAATTGGCCTCGGTGGCCAGATTCGACCGCACCCAGAAAAGCGTCAATTGACCATCCAGCCAATTCAATACGAAAAGAAGAATGCTTTTAGTTAGTGCGCTCATTTCCGGCAACACTCCTCCGTCCCTAGTCGCAGTGAAAACTTCGTTAAACCAACCCCTTAAACCGCGAAACCTTCAAGGTTTTTTACCTTGAAGGTTCCGCCGTCGTACGGAAGGAAACGAAAAACTCTTCGTGCTAAGGGAATTAAAATGTCAATCGCACACTACTTCCCACAAACACAGAGCGATGACGGCTCCAATTTTCAATTCAACTTTCCCGATGCCCGAAGGTTAATATGGAGACAGGTCAATTAGCAAATGATGAGTCAAACGATCGCCAGCGCGTTGCGTGAAGGCGCGACAATTCTCGGCCATGCCGGCGTTGTCGACGCGACCCGTGATGCACGGGCATTACTGGCTCTTGCGATCAGTCGCGACTTCAGCTACCTGCTCGCCCACAGTAGCGACTCGCTGACGCAGAAAGAAGACGATTTGTTTAATACCTTCATTGCGCGGCGCGCTGGTCATGAGCCTTTGCAATATATCAAGGGGTACCAGGAGTTTTTCAAGCTCGACTTTGAAGTGACTCGCGACGTGTTAATTCCCCGGCCTGAGACCGAACTAATCGTCGAAACCAGTCTGGAACTTTTGAGAAAGGTTTCTGCGCCCGTCATTGCAGATATCGGCACTGGATCAGGCTGTATTGCGATTTCTCTCCTGCACGAACTGCCGCAAGCGCGGGCAGTCGCAACCGACGTCTCGTCCGATGCCTTACGCGTGGCCCAACGAAATGCCGAGAAACATGGGGTCGCTGATCGTTTGACCCTGAACGAATCTGATTGTTTTTCGGCCATCAATAGCCACGCGCGATTTTCGCTGATTGCTTCAAATCCGCCGTATGTTGCCGATCAAGAGCTCGATACTTTAGCGCCGGAGGTGCGGAATTATGAGCCCCGCGCAGCTCTGACCTGCGGAGAGGATGGGTTGAATGTCATCCGCCGGCTGCTGGCCGAAGCCCCGCAGTTTCTCGGCTCCGGCAGTTACTTGGTATTCGAGATTGGGTTCAAGCAAAGCGAAGCTGTGAAAGAGATGATTAGTAATCGGATCTGGCAGCTTCTCGAGATACGCGCCGACCTGCAGGGAATTCCGCGTACAGTGGTCCTGAAGCGGACTACCGGGTCAGTATGAAAATCGCCCCGCCATTGGGCCATGGCTCGCGCGCAAGCTTTACCGTCTCCTGAAGGCTGGCTCGACCAACTTGAAATAAAGGAACTTGGCACAAATCATGACTGATGCTAAAATCCGCAAGCTTAAGGGAGCGGAATTTTACACTGAACCTTTTGCCGTTTCGGCCTTTTTCCTTTTTAGGGAATCATTATAGTTGAGTGGAGGATCTCCCCCGTTGGGTTCACCGAAAATCGTACTGACGGCTTCATCCACTGAAGCCAGCGAGTGGCATCACAGCATCTGGCAACAGATGATGTCTGCGACCGTCCCGCAGAAATTCGCCCACACCTTTTTCAATAAAGTTTCCTTTGAAAACGAGTCCTGGCCGGATGGTCGCGCCAAGTACGTGCCCAATGGGCTGCGAATGGTCGAAACGCTCCTGCTCAGAGAATACGGCGAAGAGGACGTCGTCACTTGTTACGTCGATAATCTCGATAAGTTTGTCGGTCCCGAGACCAGGGTGCTGGCGATTCACGCGCACAATCCGCTGGGTATATCGTACGCCACCGACGTCTATGCAAAAATCTTCGGCGAGAACCAACTGCCCCTCAACGCGCACGAGTTCCTCCGGATCGTCAAGCATCCTGTCATCGAAAAATACAAACCAAAGATCGTCGTCGGTGGCCCGGGTTCATGGCAACTGGAGAGAGCCAACCGCCTCGACGAATTCAAAATTGATTATCTGATCGATGGCGAGATCGAACGGGTCTTTGGCGATCTTTTCCGGCGCATGATGGCCGCGGATCCCAGCTTGCCGAGGATTATTAAGCTGGCGAAGGATACGCAACCCACCGTCGAAGAAATTCCCGTAGTTCGACATCGTTCAACCTTTGGCGTGGTTGAGATCACCCGCGGTTGCGGCCGAGGCTGCCAGTTCTGCGGGCCCGCGACGAAGGTTGGCCGCTCGTTTCCGCTCGATCACATTATTGAAAGTGTGAAGGTCAATGCTCGTGAAGGCGCGACCGAAATCATGATCTCTTCAGAAGACATGTTTCTTTACGAGCAAATGCCGAACTTCGAGACCAACGTGCCCGCATTGGAGCGATTGTTCCGGGAGATCATCAGTGTTCCGGGAATCGAGACGATCCAGACTTCGCATATCACGATGGCTCCGGTGGTAAAAGATCCAACGATCATCGAGCGACTCACGCCGCTATTAGTTCCCTATTCGCACGTTCATCATCGTGATTCGACGGATCCTGACCAGCGCGCGGCCGATCCCATCATCGGTCTCGAAACCGGCAGCCCCCGCCTCTTCAATACTTATATGAAGGGTAAGGCATACCCCTATAAGGCTCACCAGTGGCGGGACGTGGTTCTAAAGGGGATGGAAACTCTGAACCGTTACAACTGGTTCCCCTTCTGTACCTTCATTATCGGTTTGCCAGGCGAGACTGAGGCTGATACGAAAGAATCTCTGGATCTGCTTTACGATTTGCGCCACGCGAAAGGCACTTTCGTGCCAACGTTCTTCGTCCCGCTCGAAGACACGCGGATGCAGAAAAAGGACGGCGCTAAGCTGATCGAGATGACCGACCTGCAATGGGAGTTCTTCTTCACCTGCTGGAAATATAATCTTGAGTTCTGGTATGGCGGCTCAACTCATAACAAGAAGTTCGCCCTCGGGGTGCCCATTTATTACCAGATGATGGGCAAGAAACTATTTGGCCGCGGTATCAAGTACCCCCTGGCCCGCTTCGCGGGCGTGCCCGATCGCTTCATTCACAAACACATGTACCTGGACTTTACCGGTTACAAGCGTGATCGGAAGGGGATGGAGCCGTTCGAGAAAGAGATTATTCCGGAATTCAAGAGCGTGCGCGAACACGGTCTGAATTTGATTGATGCCAGTGAGCTGAATCAGATTGGGCCCCGCGTAAACCGCCCTAACGTCGCCGCCGAGATGGCTGCCGGCTAGAAGGCACTCCCCAAAGTGCTTTCCAAGAAATGGATTCCCCTTACAAATGATTTGCCCTGCATGCAAGTCGGCCGTTAATGACGACCTCCGTTATTGTCTGCATTGTGGTAAGTATCTAGGCGAACCTGACCAGACAACTTACGTAAGACCGCGAACACCTGCATCAACCAGTATTCGGGGAGATGCAACCTTACTTGGAAGCTCTTCCACTGATGATGAGCAGAAGGGTCGCGGCTGGCCGATTTACGTTTTTCTCGGACTGCTCGCCGGAATCGTTCTGATGATTATAGGCGGCGGCATTGCCGCTGTGCTGATGTACGGAACGGCAGGAAGGTCCGTTGATTTACCGAATAACGGTAGAGTATCCGTTGCGACAACGTCGACACCTGCAACGCGCGCTACGCCACGGGAACTAACCATCACACCCTCGCCAACCCCATCACAACCTCAGCGAACCCTCATATTGAATCAGTTGTTCTCAGTGCCGGCGGGTCGTACCCAACAATTCACATTTCATTTACCAACCCGCGCAAGAGTTCAGGGCCGGTTCACGATAAGCGGCGGCTTCGGAAATGATATTGATGTAGTTCTCGCTGACTATAGCCAACATTACTATGATTCCCGCGCAACATCAGTTGGCGGTGTTGATGTGCTCTTAGAAGCGGGGGACTATCGACTAATATTCGATAATAGCTATGCTAAGGTTTTTGGTAAAAGGGTCAGTGCCACCTTTTATGCATTCCACTAAGGCTCAAGTTACATGCCACTGACGATCATGCTCGATCACTTAGTATCGCGGCTCTGCCCGGAGAACCATACAAAGGTATTGCTGTTGTTCTAACCGGCGTCCTTTTCCGCGTTGAAATCGTAAATCAAGTACAGGCGAAGAGCGCCTTCCTGCACGTCGGAACGCACGTCTTTGATGTGGGCCTTCAAACTTCCGCCACTGGCGCGTATCGGCAACGCCAGCGCCAGCTGAGAAACACGCAAAACCTCAAACGGATTCACACGCTCAGTTATTGATCTGCGCACAAACGGTGTCACCAGGCTGCTGACAATCGGTGACGTGTCGTCGAGCGTAATCTCCTCGATATTCAATTGACCGAAAACGGTTTGCTTGTCCTGATCGAAAGAGAGTTCGACCGTGGTTCTGGTCCAGCCTTTAAACTGCGTGCAGCGGCCGAGAATGCTGTAACTTCCGGCAAAGGCGACGGGCGCAGTGATCTTTCCGCCGGTGAAACGCACGCCGGTTTTTACATCGCCATCTTCCGCCGCGAGCATGACGACATTGTTACACTCACCTTGAAAAATCACAGGCTGGAGCGGAGCCGTCGATCCATTTTGCGACAGCTTGAGTTGAGGTGGGCCAAGTTTCTGAAACAGCGTGCTCAACAGCGAATCGAAAAACTTTTCATCGATCGTGACGGTTACCGTTCCGGAAGTTTCTTTGCTGTTGTCAGGCGGTTTCAAACGAAGACCCGCAGTCGAGCGGCCGAGCGGCTTGCCCAAAAGAAAAACCGTTGCCACCACGCCCAGCAACAATCCGCAAACTAAAACAAGAGCGCTTCTTTTCATCGCTTGAACTCTGGTTAAGGAGTGGCTCGTATTGCCGGTGATGCAGACGGATTTGGCGAACTAACGCCACCCAGCATTCCTTTCAACAATGCGCTTACCGCAGAGGTAAGGGCATCTATTTGCTGCCGAATCTTCTCCGGTGGAACCTGACTGTATCCGGACGGCAGGTCGAACAGGGATCCGTCGATGTCGGTCTTGATGTCCTGCATCTCGGCCAACACGTGAGCGCCTTTCACTCCTTTCACTTCGCCCGAACTTTCCGACATTAGTTCGGATCGCAATGGCAGTCCGGTTTCCTTGTCCACGTAAACAAAGGCCTGGGTGTTAATCTGGCCGGCCTGCGTATTCGTGCTGGTGGAATTTGTATAACTGTATTTTTCGGCAGCGCGTCCATTTATGGTTTCGTCGCCGACACGTTGCACGCCCTTTACGTTCTTCAAACTCTCGACCAACTGGCCCGGCGTCATTAGTTTCTGAGGCTGAACGCCGGTGGCCTCTTTGGTCAACTCTGCGTACTGTTTTCGTGAAGGCACAATCACGTAGGAATGGTTGTCGTGATCCAAATAAACCAGCGGCGACCCATCAGGCAGATTGAATTCGACCCGGCGATCGTCACCGTTGCGAGCTACCTTGACCGCCAGCGGGGGAATTCCGATGGCCCGCTCGTTCGATTCAGTTTGCAGCGTGAACGTCAAAGTAGCGCTGTACTTGTCGGGCTCACGCGTATTGATCAGCGGTCCCGCATTGCTTTCCATATTCGTGTTTGCTGAGTTTGTATTCGCTGCCTGATTGGCGTTTGCGTTGGTATTCGCATTTGAATTTATCGCCGGTTGGCAGGCAATGGCGAATATTAAGGATGTAACTCCCAACAGTGGGGCAAAATATCCTGAGCTTGCACTTCGCATAACAGACTCCTCGATACTTGACGGCGTCCGGTCACGCCGAAACAGGTAAAACAAACTGTAGGGGTACGCCAGCAAGAATAACACGTCGACGAGTTTGGCGCGAAACATTCCGCTTGTTCTTTGCGAGTCGGTTCAGGTGAATGGCCGACAAACTTCAGTTCGTCCTGGAAGTTCGACAAGCTGAAAGCTCGCTCAGACATCAAAACTGAAACTGATTTATGGATTGACTCTGCGACAGTTTTGAAATAAAAGCGTCTTGCTTTTCCAGTTTCCATTCCGAGGTGTCGACTCCATGAAGCGCATTCCGCTGATTTTTGCAGTCTTTCTGGTTGTCCTTGGCTGCAACTTGACTGATAAGTTTAAGAAGTCCGGCAGTTCGAATTCTTCTTCGTCGTCTTCTTCATCGACCGGATCGAGTGTTAATGGCGAGCCGGTCGAGCGTGCGTCGCCGACGGCCGCGCAATCCGCTGCAATTGCGAACGGCCAAACCGTGAAATGGGACCAGCAGGGAATAGATTGGACAATGCCCGCCAACTGGAAAAAGGGCGATGTCCGCAACGAGACGTTTGAGTCAGGAGGCGGCAGCGCCTTTCTCAGCGGAAACATCTCAGTGATGGACCCAAGCTTTCCGAGTGACATCAGCATTAACGCGATGTACGAAAGTGCCAAGACGAATCAGAAGATCGGCAAGTACGACGAGGTCAAGTGGCTGGAGATTGACGGGTTGCGCGGCGTCGAATTTCGCGAATCAAAAACGGAAAGGCCCGACGATATTCGCCGGCTGGAATGGCAGGCCTATCGCAAGTACGCGGGTCAGAATCAACTCGTTACTCTGATTCTTTCTACCAGCGGAGCAAAATTTCCGCAGCACGAGGATGAACTTTACGGCATCCTGTATTCGATGAAGATTGTGCACTAGAACTTTGGGGGGAAATGGGGAAAAGGGAAAAAGGGGAAACAAAAGTTTAGGGTTTGCTTTCCCCTTCCCCCTTTCCCCCCTTCCACCTTTTCCTTCCTAGTCTTTCTTAATGTAATTCCGGTGCACCCACGTGTCGGATTTTGCGCGATCGCGAGTTTCAAAGAAAACGCTGCTTTCGGAATCGCGGGTCACCATCTGAATGCGCCCGGTGACGTCCTTCTGCTTCTCGGCGCCCTTAGGCGCGTCGTCCAGAAAACCACGCACGCTGTCGGCGGCCGGCTGCTCAAATTTTTCGCCGCGCCGATATTCGGCGACTGCTTCGATGGCGCTGGCCTTTAAGAGTTTCGGCCATAGCTTTTTAAAAAGCGCGCTGGAGGCGTAAACGTCGGCGCTGTTGATTTTGCCGTTGATTGCAAAAACATAACCGATTACATCCGGCTGGTTGTTGACGATTCCCGACAAAGCTTTAAAGTAGCTGTCCGCGCTTTTTTGCACTTCCTTGTTTTCCAGAGCCAGTTGAAAACTCGTGGGCGAGGCCGCGCTCCTGACATCACGACCGACATTCGAACTCAGTTTCTCCTGCGCGACAGCCACCTGGCGCCAAACTTCACTCTGCGACTCGGCGGACTTGGCGGCAAGTTTCACGTCGCGGCTGGCAACGACGTTGGACGATGAATTAAAGACTGAAACTTCTTCTGCTCCTCGCTTTTGCCAGCGGCCATTTTCCACGCAGTATGCGGCGATTGGAATTTTGCCTGAATGTGGCGGGAGAATCAGGTCGACGACGAGCATGCGATCCTGCTGGCCGCCTTTTACGATGTCGCCTGATTGAACGTAAACCTCCTCGCGGGAAACATTTTCGATCGTCAGTTCATTTACCGAGCGAGTTTCGCGCACGATCACCTTCTTCTGCACCAGAGCTTCCTGTAATGTCAGGAACGTTTGACCCTTGATCTTGTCTTTGCCATGGATCAGAAACACCGAAAGATTATCCTGGGTGAATGGGCCTTCCAGCCGATAATCACTTTGCTCAGCTGCCTTCTGTCGTTGATGCAATCCCCACGCACCGACCAAGCCGAGTGGCGCAACCATCATCGACAAAACTCCCAACATCAAAGTAAACAGATTCGTCCTCATTATTCTTTCTCCTTCCAGATAGACTGATAACTCGCCGTGCCTGGGGAGCGCTTTCACACAGCACGAATTTGAAATCGTTAGCTCCGCGAATAGAGCATGCGGCAAGCTGTTGCGGTTAGAACGCGGGCGGGGAGTCTTCTTGCGCGGAAGCGCGGATCGACGAGGAGATAGGAGTAAAGGGGGAAGGGGAAAGGGTAGGGTAAGAAGAAAGGATAAAGGGTGAGGGTAAGAGGGTGAGACGGGAGGACGACGATAACCGCTCACGACTCGGTATCCTTAGGGTTATCGTCCTCGTCCGTTTCCCCTTTCCCCTACGCCTTATCCTTCCAGCCATCCACCTTTGAATCCAGCTCGCCGCAAGCCCTTTACGACATAGCGGGACTTCTTCATCAGGTTCCAGAGAAACTCTGAGCGGAAATTTTCGATCATCAACACGATCGGACCCTGATTGATGCCAAAGTGCCAGGGGGAGAGCCAGCCGCACTCGTGACATTTGTCATCGGGGAAAGTCGGGTTGAAAGTCGCTTCCAACCCGTACGGATGATCCGTGCCGACCTCGATTTCATTAAAGTGTTCCAGCGCCGGCAACACGATCTCGGGCGCGAAAGGTAGTGAGGCGACCACGGCCCAGGGCGCAAGTGTTCCGTCGTCAGGCCCGTCGGGTACGCCACGCGCGATGTAATCAAAGAAAACGCGCTTGACGCCGTCAATAATAAGTTCCTTCGGACCCGGACCCTCACATGCCGTCAGTCCCCAACAGACTTCGCTGTAGCCCTTGAATTCGTTGGGATTGCGCCGGCAGTATTCCTGCTGGGCATAAGTCGCGCGCCGGCTATTTTCAAAGTAATCCAAATCGTGTTCGCGCATGAATTCGTCTTTGATTCCCCGAAAGTCAATCCATATATGCGAGAACTGGTGCGTGAATAATGGCGCTGCGAATAGATATTCGTAATCATAAACTTTTTTCCACTGGTAAGCCGACGTATGCGCTTGACAACTTTCAGGAGAGATGAAGAAATCGGGCGATCCGAGTGCGAGAATGTAGGCAAGTGTGGATTCGTCGTAGCGGTCCCAGCGAAAAGGAAGAAATCCAGTTTCCGGTTGCCATCCGTGATTTAAAGTAGCGTCGCCGTCAAGCGCCCATTGCCAGTTAGCGCGCCGATACAGTTCATCAGCCAGCCGGCGAATTTCGCTCTCTTGCCCGGTATCGCGATCGAAATAGCCGGCCGCAGCGAGCATGCCGGCGAAAAGAAAAGTCGAATCAATTGTTGAAAGTTCGCAATCCCACGCCCGCCGTCCGGTCTTCATGTCGAGGAAATGATAGTAAAATCCCTGGTAACCGGTCGCGACAGCACTTTCGCTTTGCTCGCTGTTGGCAAAAAAACGCAGCTTTTTTAGCGAGCGTTCAACTGCTTCTTCGCGTGTGATGAATCCGCGTTCGACACCCACCGGGTAGACTGACAGCGCCATCCCGACAGCCGCGATGCTGCACGGCCAGCCGTCTTTCGTACTATCCGCCACCAATCCGTTATCGGGATTGACTTCATGCACGAAATATTTGAAGGCGTCGGATTGAAGATCGGAAAGCAGCTTTTCCTGGTCGTGAGAAAGCCCGGTCATGGATTGATTCTAGCCTACGCGCCCATCGTGACGAAGAATCCAGACTAGAACTGATGGCCGACGATATCGAAAGTGAACTTAATCTTGTCGCGAACCCGCACCAGTCCATGAACGGCTGAGGTAGCTTTAACTTTGAAGTCGCTGCGATTGACACTGAACTCACCCTGCGCGCGAATTTCATTTCCGGTTACCGTGAGTTTCGTCGGAATCGTAATTGAACGAGTGGTGCCGTTGAGCGTGAGATTGCCGGCAATCTTCAAATCATATTGACCATTGCCGATCGATTGGCCCGTAACACTCGTGCTGCGAAAGACGATGTCGGGATATTGGTCCGGCAGCAGCACGATGTCATGGAGCTCTTTATTGATGATCTTTTTCTGGGCGTCGGTAAAGACGCTGCTGGTTTCTTCCATCGAGGCAGTTTTGGCAATGATCTCAAGCGAGGAAGCCGGAATGGAATTCGGATCCAGGCGCACCTCGCCGCTGAAGTCCCGCACGGCCACCAGGTGATCGTGACCTTTGAACCAGAGCAATCCACCGGCGAGCGCATGGGCGATGAACTTGCTCCGTGCGGGCTCGAGCCGATAACGTGTCGGCGCGACCGGTCCGGTTGCTCCGATTCGGAGCGTCGGGCTTGAGAATGATGCAACCAGGGACGAGTCTTCAGCATGATGGAATGATTCAGAATCACGGCCGCGGGTTAAACGCAAACCCAATACTCCCGCCAAAAAACTGATGCTCAGAATGATTGTGCATATCTTGAAAAACTTCATGTCCGACTCCTGAAAGAAATTCCGAATTCGCCCTTCTAAAAAACTATTGCGTGAAACCTGCCGGAGTGCTGCGATGAAATAACGAATCAATCGAATAGCGGTTCAGATCGGAAAGCCATAGCAGCACAAAATTCACGAGTCCGTATTGCAGGTTGTGGGCGACCGTCGGCGCATCGCCCAGCATGACCGTGCCGAAGGTAAGTCCTACCAGCAGCAATCCGGAGATCGTCAGGCCGATTCTGGTGAAGAGACCAAACAATATGAGCGCTCCCGCTGCTACTTCGCAAAAAGGTATGGCGTAGGCGAACGGGGTTACCATCATCGACGGTAACTTGCCGGCGAAGTGCTGATTCATTCCAGTCACAAAATTACCGATGCCGCCCAGGAATTTTCCGATGCCAAAAAACAAAAAGATAACTCCCATAGTTATCCGTAAGAGGGCGTAGGCAATCTCACGATGGTTCATTGGCCAGTCCTTTCGGCAAGACTCTCCGCATCCATCCTGCCGCGCAATCAGAGTTGTTAGCTGAACCTTGCCGGGAACTGCTTGATAATACCTTCGCTCAATTCATCCGCCATGTGTAGGATCTGTTCATGCACCTTGTCATAAGCGGCTATATTTCCGGCCCAATCGCCGTGCAGGCGGGCCACGGCTTCGTTCGTCGTCAGATTCAAGTGATCGTGCATCATCGATCGCATTTCCGCCGCTGGCCAGTTCTTCGGATTCGCGCCGCTTAGCAGGTCGGCAATCTGATCCGCATTCGCGAACCAGCGCTTGTTTGCGTCGGCGAGCTTTGCCTGATCATTTGCTTTGGCCGCTGCCACCACCTCGGCGGCTGTCGTGATGTGCTCCTTCAAAAGTGCGGTTAGTTTGTCGCCTGCGGCGTCGCCATAGTACGGCTTGGTGGCATTGCCGATGTCCACCTGGTTTTGCAGCAATCTCTGCGTGGCCGCATCTTTGTCAGGCAAACCTGCTGCGGCGCTGATAATGAAGACGCGCGTCCAGGTAATGTGATCTTCCCAAAGCTTTCGCACTGTTGCGCGAAAGGCGCCCTGTTTTGAACCTTCCATCTTTCCGTTCGGGAGCGAGGAAGCCGCCGGGTTTTCGAGAGATATCGGAGAGTTTCCTGCGGTGCTAAGGAGAGCCAGTCCCAAAAACACTGCAGCACCCAGAAAAGACATTGACCTACCGCTCATAACAATCCTCCACGTTCATCTAGTGCGGATTATTCGCCTCAGGTGTACACGCATATCATGGGGAACGATGTTCGACGCTTACAATCATCATGCCAGCAAGCGCATTTGCCTTCGCTGGCCATTCACCGTGACGAACGAGTTTGACGGTGAAGACTCCTGTACGATCCCCGGATTCCCAAACATCGTCTTGTCGCAATTCGGGACAGTTTCAAAGGTGTCACGAGTCTGGATTATGAATAAGACATGTCGCCCGGGTGCGCCTCTGTCGACAGATTATCTCGTCCGAGCATGGTCCCGTGGAGCGGTGCGAACAGCCGTTACTCTGCTTCCGGTAAAGACTTCAAATATTCGACCAGGTCTAGTTTCTCTCGATTGGTTAGCCCCAGGTTAAAGTGAACGTTGTAATGGTTGACAACGTCGAGCAGAGTTGCAAAACGACCATCATGATAGAACATACTCTTGAAAAAGTCCTTCACTAATCGCGTCGAGATTGCTCGGTACGTGCTCGAACGTGAGAAGCTCGGCTAAATCGATCGTTCAATATTCTTCCGCACTTGTATTACTTTCGATCTGTCATTCTTGTCACAATTTGGGACAGTTTAGAAAGTGTCACAAGCAGAAGCTAATCGATTGGCTAAGCAGTCCCGGTTCGATGCTGGCACATCACTCGCTCATCAGATTCGACACCCAAAGAGCATGCAACCGACCTCAGGAACAACCGAATCGATCTGGATGGCGACTGCCGACCCGCCGCCGGAAGGCGCTTTGAGCAAAGACGCCGCCGCCAACGTTTGCATCATCGGCGCGGGCATCGCGGGCTTAACCACTGCCTATTTGCTCGGGCAAGAAGGCAAAACAGTAATCGTTCTGGACGACGGACCAATCGGCGGAGGCATGACTGCGCGGACGACAGCGCACCTTACGAACGCCCTTGACGACCGGTTCTATGAACTCGAGCGTTTGTTTGGCGAAGCAGGCTCACGTTTGGCCGCTGAAAGCCATACCGCCGCAATCGAGCGGGTTGAGGCGATCGTACACGAAGAAAAAATTGATTGTGAGTTCGAACGGGTCGATGGTTATTTATTCATTCCACCCGAAGAAAAGTTGAAAGTGCTCGAAGACGAGCTGCCGGCGGTGCACCGGGCCGGTCTCGTTGACGTTCGCAGAATTGATCGCGCCCCTATTGACAGTTTCGACACCGGACCCTGCCTGCACTTTCCACGGCAGGCGCAGTTTCATCCGCTCAAGTATCTAATAGGACTGGCTCGCGCCATTGAGCGCGATGGCGGACAGATATTCACAGGTACGCACGCCGATGAAATTGAAGGCGGGTCAAAAGCTCATGTCACTACTACGAGCGGCCATAAGATCACGGCTGATGTGATAGTCGTGGCGACGAATTCGCCGGTCAATGATCTCGTGGCCATGCACACCAAGCAGGCAGCCTACACTACCTACGTCATCGGCGCCCGAATTCCGGCAGGCTCTGTTCCGTCAATCCTGCTCTGGGACGCGCCTGCTGATCTCCACGACCCTTATCACTACATTCGAATTGAACGCGCTGATGATCATGACCTGTTGATTGTGGGCGGCGAGGATCACAAAACCGGCCAGCAACACGACGGCCGTCAGCGCTGGGGAAAGCTCGAGCAGTGGGCGCGCAATCGTTTTCGGATGATTGAAGAGATCGAGTTCCGCTGGTCGGGGCAGGTGATGGAGCCGGTTGACTCTCTGGCCTTCATCGGTCTTAATCCGGGCGACGCCGACAACGTTTTCATCGCCACGGGCGATTCGGGAATGGGAATGACGCACGGCACGATTGCCGGTATCCTGCTAACCGATCTCATCATCGGACGCGAGAATCCGTGGAAAGATCTTTATAGTCCGTCGCGCAAAACTTTGGTGGCGGTTAAGGATTTCGTCCAGGAAAACATCAACGTCATGGCGCAGTACAGCGACCTGGTCACGCCGGGTGAAGTCGATTCCGCCGCTGAAATTGCGAAGGGTGAAGGCGCGGTTATGCGCCGGGGTTTGTCAAAAGTTGCCGTTTATCGCGACCAGGATGGCACCGTCCACAGCTTGTCTGCAGTCTGTGTGCATCTCGGTTGTATTGTCACCTGGAACCCGGCCGAGAAGATCTGGGACTGCCCGTGTCACGGATCGCGCTATGACAGGTTCGGGAGGGTCATTAGCGGCCCTGCCAATAGCGATCTTCCACGCGTCGATCTAACATAGTCACACCTGAATGAAAGCTTCGAAAACTGACGTGAAGCCGAAGATCAAACGCACGCGCCAGCGCGAAGGCCCGGCAATCACTCCACAAGAGTTTCTCGCATTCCGAAAGCCCAAGGGAGATCTGATTCTGGAAATAGAGGGTGAGCGGGTTTCGTTAACGAGCCTTGATCGGATCTACTGGCCGAAAGAAAGGATCACCAAGTTTGATTTGCTTTGCTACTACCTTCGGATCGCCTCGCATATTCTTCCGTTTCTGAAAGATCGGCCGGCGATTTTGCAGCGCTATCCGCGCGGGGTTGGCGCGCCGATGTTTTTTCAGCAGGATTTGGAAAGCGCGCCGGCGTTCATTAAGACCAAGCGGTTAACCAATCAGGAAGGGCGAGAATTGGATTACGCGGTTTACACCACGGTGGGATCGATCCTCCACTTCGTGAATCTGGGTACGATCGAACAACATCCATGGCATTCCACCCTCAAACACCTCGATAAGCCTGATTATTTCATGCTTGATCTCGATCCCAAGGAAGCGCCCTGGAAAAATGTTTTGGAGGTCGCTTTGGTATGTAAGAAAGTTTTCGACGAGTTGGGTCTGCCGGCCTTTCCCAAGACCTCCGGATCTTCCGGCGTCCATATTTACTTACCGCTAAAACCGAAATACTCCTTTGGCAAGGTCGCCGCAATCGCCGAAGCGTTCGCCAATGAGGTGGCGCAACGCGCACCAAAGATTGCCACCACGCAACGCTCGCTCGCCAAACGTCAGAAGCAACAGGTCTACGTCGATGCGATGCAAAACGCGCGCGGCAAGACAATCGCTTCACCCTACAGCGCGCGGGCGAAACCCGGGGCCACCGTGTCCATGCCGCTCACCTGGAAACAGATTGAAAAGGGCGTAAGGATTTCGGATTTTACGATCCAGAATGTGCCGGAGCTGGTTGGAAAGAATGATGATGTGTGGGCGAAGTTTTTTGAGAGTCAACAAACCCTGAAGCTGACAGGATACTAAGGATAAGATTTTGAGCAAGTCCATTCAACACTTGTACCGGGTGTTTTCGAAATATGAAAAGCCAGACGACTTCCCAGCATGCAAGTGTTGTATCTCTGAAGAAGCAAAAGTCGTTTTACTCTCGCGCAAGCTTGAGGATCTCAACGAGAGCGAGCTCAGTGAGTATGCTGCTGACGTTTTCTTAACCGTTGGAACCCTAAGAGATTTCAGGTACTTCCTGCCTCGGATCCTCGAACTGAGCGTTGGGGAAGCGTTCCTGTGGCCGTACCCTCAGATTGTACTGCGGAAACTAAGACTGGCAGGTTGGGCCGAATGGCCGGAAGACGAACGCACTGCAGTCCTGGAAGTCCTTCAGGATAAGTTTGAAGCGTTGATTCTAAGCTCAAACGCTCATGGCCAAGATATTAACCAATGGCTCTGCGCAATAGGGCAGTTTGTTGACGACTTAAATCCCTATCTTGATCAAATTCTTCAAGCGGACGACGAAAGGCTATCGGAAATTGTTGAGTGGAATCTATCCGCTTTTACGAAAGGCGAGCTTGGTAGTAGCTTTTGGGAGCCTGGCAGCACGAACGAACGACGCTTTCTCGCTTGGCTGAATCAGCAACCCAGAATAAAAGCCATCTTGTCCGATCGTTATGGGATGCAACTGTAGCTTCTGACACGACTACGGCTGTGATAGCTTTCTCTTCCCCTCGATCGCATCACGGTAAGCTCCGCCGGTAACTTCTCCGATGGAAATCGCCGCCTCGAATTCTTTCATTGCTTCATCGTTGTGATCCAGAAACGCCAGAATACGTCCCATCGCCTCGTGCGCGCGCGAAAGTAACGCGCGATCAATATCAGGTGACGCCGCCGCTACTGCCAAACGATAATTTGCCAGCGCGCGATTCAGACGCTGGTTTTGCAACTCATCGTCGGTCGTGTCTCGCGCCCAAAGACTCGCAGTTTGGGCCAGGGTAAAGAACAAGCGCGCATCGCCCGGATAATCCTGTAACAGCGCCTTCAATCTTGTTTCCGCTTCTTCGTAACTACGGGTTTGCAGCAGCTTTTCCACTTCCCCAAGTTTTGTGACCAGCACTGAGTTATGCGAGATTTCATTCGCGTCGCGCGTTTCCGCGCTCGGATCGACCAGCCATAACGAGTATCGCGGATGTGCTTTGCGCGCAGCGAGCACCCGATTGCGCGCCTCGGCAGTTTCGGCAAAGCGTTTGCCCTCGCGCGCCGGATCGAATCCCGCGATCATATCGGCGAGGAAATTGGCAATGTCAAAACCTGACGCTTCGACGTCGCGCATCTGCTCCGCAAAATAAAAATCCAGCAGAGCGCCGTTTTCGTAATCTTCCGACAGGCGGGCAATCGTTTCATCGGCAATTGCTGCGCGCGCCGCTTTGGCTTCGTTGGCAATCGCAGTTCGGGCGGCGTCGTCTTTTGCCTGCTGCAACCGCGCGCGTTGCAAAGCAGTAACCAGTGTCAGACGATTTGACGCTTCGTAGGTCGCGTCCGCGGCCGCGACCAGAGATCGCGAGACGGTTAGAAAAACGTCAGGCGAAACCGTCGCGCCATCAGCGGTACGCTTGTCGATCAATTGCTTGAGCGGCTCGCGGCGGGCGGCAATCTCTTTATTGATTTTCAGCACCAGAGGATCGATTACGTATTGCAGGTAGGCGCGGCGCAGCTCTGACGAAGCAGGATCGGTGCCTTCGGGCACGATCGCATAATAGTCATCTGCGATCACCCGAAAATTGATCGTGCCGGGCGCCGCCAGCAGATCAGGCACGACAAAGAACCGGCGGTCATGTTGGCGCGTGGTAAAACTTGCCGGGGCGTTCTTTTTCGTCGTGGGGCTGTTCACGCGCACGCGCACGTTTGTGAACATGATCGGCCGCGTGTGCAAATACGAGAGCAACGAGCGCACCATCTCACCGGCCGGCTGGCGCAAGCGATCACCCTCCGCCTGATAGGCGCGCATGTAAGAATTCAGCCGCTCGTCAATTCCTGAGCTTTTGTAGAACTCGCGCAGCAGCGGCGCGAAATCCAGCACTTCCAACGCGCCGCCGGGAAGGTCATCCGTCCGGTCGGGCGACTCGAGCAGCGGCGGTGGTGACAGCACGTAAGCCAGGGAGACATAACGCGCCGCCTGCTCCGCCGGCGTTGCAGGCGCAGGTAACTTGTGACGCTCAAACGAATTTTTCATGCGCTCGCGCAGATCGGCATTCATCCTGGCCTGATCTCTTCTTACCAGCGCGCGAAAGGCTGACGGCTCCCTAGCCGCCGGCGTCGGATCAAAACCTGCCGCCTCAAGCGCGGCCATCATCACAATCAGCCGCGCGTCCGTTTGCATACTGACGCCGTACTCGGAGAGTTCAAACTTCGGGCTCGCTGCGGATTGAGTGGCGGGCGACTGTGCCCGAGGTTGAGGCGAAGGACTCGTTTGCCCGAGACCCGTGGTTGCTGCCAACGCCAGACTAAAGATGAAGGCTGTTTTTTTAATCATGACCTGGAAACTTTATTTTGAGTTCAAGCCGCCGGCGATCGGCTAGGCGCCCACGGATTTGGATGATGGACTGGGCGCCGGTGTTGGCGGAGGAGAGGTGCCCGGTCCAATCTTGTCGTCCAGACCGTCGAGCGTGCCGTTGACTTTCTTGTAAACATTTTCAATCACTGCGCGCCGCACCGGATCCGGTTTACCGCTCACATAATATTTGATGTAGTAGAGCAGCGCCTGATCGTTCTTGCCGCTCGCTTCCAATGCCGAGCCCAGATGCCACAGCGCCGCGCGCCATAACGGCGTTCCCTGCGGCGCTACACTTACGGCCCGCCGCAAATGCTCCACAGCATCGTTCGCTTTGTCCAAGTTGAAGAGCGCGAGACCCGTCAGATCCTCGATCCGCCCTCTTAACAAACCAGAAAGGGCCGCGCGGGGAGCATCGGGAACATCAGGCGTCCCACCCTGGGCCAGCGCCCGCGCGCGCGTATCGCTTAGTTCGGCAGGCTGCGCGGCAATCGTCGCCGCGGGAACGTCCAGCGCGGCTTCGACTCCGGCCGTCGCGGCATCCATTAGCTCGAGCACATTGCCGAGCGCGACTCCTTTGTTGATTAGTTTTCCCGCTACGTAAATCTGACGAAAGACGCGCATGGGGTCGGTCCCGCTGAGAAAATCGTTTGCGGCCGTGATTACTGCGTCTTCTTTTATTGACTGACTGTCGGGCGCGTTCAGCAGCATTGAGAAAGCCAGCAGGCCCTTGAGCATTCTTGCATTGCTCTCAGAATCAGCCGCCGTCGATTGAAAAATCGCTGCGCGTCTCTCCGGCGCCAGCAGCTCAGTGAAGTTGGTCGCCCGCGCAACGCTTCGCCCGGCGAGTTTGGTTTCGATCTGCCCGTCCTTGAGAGAAAACGAGCGGGTCAACTCCTGGGCGGCTTCGTCATACAGACCAAGCGGGGCGAGCACGCTGGCGAGTTCATAATCGAGTGTGGGAAACCTGCCGAACTGCCGCGCAAAACGGACCGCGCGCTCGGCTTCAACCGGTCGTTTATTGGCCACCAGAGAGCGCGCCAATGCGATCTGAGACCATGAATAACGCGGCTCGATCTCGACCGCGGCCTGCGCCAGCTCCAAAGCCCGCGCGGCGTCATTGTGCGCTGTGAACCAATACGCTGCTCCCGCGAGCAAAGCGAAATTTTGGGATTGACCTTTGTCCTTCAAGGCCGCATCCAGCGCGCGCGCGGCGTCTTCCTTCTTCCCGGTTTCCAGCAGTGAAACGATCATCCCGGCAAAGGCGCTGCGATCGTTTGCATTCCCGCGCAGCATTTCCTGATAGAGGCTCAAAGCTTCATCGCACTTGCCGGCAGCGCGTTTCAGATCCGCCAAACTGCGTCGCGCATTCACCGACCTGGGATCGAGCTCGAGTGCGCGGGCGTATTCCTTCTCGGCTTCTTCCAGACGCAGATCGATGTGGCGCGCGGCGCCCAGCGCCTGATGCGCAGCCGCCATCTCGGGCGCTTGCTGCACCACCAGCTCGGCCAGGCGATTCGCTTCGCCGACATTTTCCGTGTTCAGGTAAAACTGTTCGATGGCCAGTAGTCTTTTCGGGTTGAGCTTTGCCAGCGCTTCAACCTGGCGGGCAAAGTCGATCGCTGCGGCGCGTTGGTTACGCACAAACAGATTCATCGGAATGTTCGCGATCACCTCGGCAAACAACCGGTTGGTCATGTCCGGCGGGGCTTCATTCAAAGCCGCGCGAAATTCCTGTAAACCACCATCAATGTCGGCAGCTTGCAACTTTTGATCGCCCAGGGTTGCGTGCGCCACGACGATCAATTCGTTCGCGCGTGCCAGAGCCGCCGATTTTGGGTGCGCTGAGACGAAAGCCTTCAAGGCGCCGATCCGTTTGTCGACTGGCAGCGTCAGCGTCAACTCGACCTCTTCTTTTTCATCATCGGGATTTGCGGGAGCGTTTGCCGAGCTCGATGACGATCGTTTTGCTGATATCGCAATTCCTTTCTTCGGTTGCGGATCGGTTGACGTATTGGCCGCGACATTCACCGCCGGCTCTGTTGCGTTTGTGGGGATCGGGTGAGGCGTAGGGTTTTCAACTGGAGCTGCTGAAGACGGCGCGGGTAACTCGCCTGGCTGCGGCGAAGCGTTAACATTGGGCTTTGGTGACGCAACTTCGCCGGCCGCCGGCGCCTTCGTGTCAGACGCAGTTGGTGAAGTGGTTGCTGCCGGTTGGGGCTGAGTTTCAACCGATGGCGGCGGAGTCTCTGTCGGACCGGGGGTCGGTGCCGCTGAAGGACTTTCATTCGGCGCCGGAGTTGGGCTCGCTGAAGTTTCAGCTTTCGCAACAGGTGATTCGGTCGCAGCCGGCGATGGCTGTGAAGAGGGCTCGCGATTTTCCGGCGCGGGCGTGGCAGGCGCAGTCACTTGCGGCGTTTCACTCGGTGCTGGCGAAGCTTCCGGTATTGCTTCACCCGTGCTTACCGTGCGCGGCCGCGTCGAGTCCGCTGCTATGGTCTCAACTCTTCTTTGATCCAACTCGTCAAACTTGAAATTTTTCCGCTCACCCAGAAGACTAACGAACGATTTCACACCATCGAAGACTCCGCCATTGAAATCCGACTTTTGAAGTTTTGGCTTCATGCGGACGATCAATTCGCCGACGCTGCCTTCGGGGAGATCTTCCTGCGCCACGCGGCTGAACTGAGTAAAGAATCTTGCCTGGTCTTCGGAAACAACCAGCAGCATGCTTTTGTGCGGGCTGTTGCGGACGCCCACGTCCCAGGCCTTAGCCAACCGCAATGAATATTCATAGACATCTTCCGAGCCGATGGTCTTTACCGTCGCGATGACGAATTCAATGTCGGTGCGTTCTTTGAAGTTTTTGAGAATCGCTTCCAGGCGTTCCTTCATTGCCGCGTCAAAGACGCCGGCCGAATCGGTGACGTAGCCATTTTTTGCCGGCAACTGCGTTTGTTGCTCCTGCCCGCGCATACTCGCTGCGAGCGAAAACAGACAGAAAACAGCAAGAGCGGCAGCAAAGAAACGAGCGCGGGCATTGGGCATGAAAAGCGGCATTTTGTCTTCAGTTATTTGAAATTCTGCGGGGGAAACCAACCGGCGAGGCATGATAACATCAGAGCCAAGGCAAAAGGAAAAAGGCAAAGAGCAAAAAAGATAGGAGGTGAGCCGTCCCACACATTCATGGCTTATCGAATTCCTTCGAAGCTGTGCCACGGCTCGTGCGGCAAAGGATGAACAGAGACCATATCAACTTAGCGTTCAATTAGATCAATCAGGGAGTCGTCGGTTGGCTTGGGCTCGACCTTCGGCGCGCTACCCTTGCCGAACTCACCTACCCGGAGCAGGAAGTTGCCCAGGTTTGAGGCATAGGCCACGCCGTCCTCCTTGGTCACGACGCCGGACCGGACCAACTTCTCGATCTCACCGTCGAAGGTCTGCATTCCTTCCGTAGCGCCCTGTTCCATCGCATCGATCAGAGATTTTCCTTCCGACTCTCCGCGTTCAACGTACTCCCTCGTGCGTGACGTGGCCTTCAAAATCTCGAAAGCGGCGACGCGCCCGGTGCCATCGGCACACGGCAAAAGGCGTTGTGAGATTATGTAGCGGAACGTCTGCGACAGGCGAGTACGAATCGACCGCTCTTCGTTTTTGGGAAAGACCCCAATGATGCGTTCGACGGTTTTGGCTGCGTCGATGGTGTGAAGAGTCGAGAGAACCAAATGTCCGGTTTCTGCGGCTTCCAATGCAACTTCCATGGTTTCGCGGTCGCGCATCTCGCCGACCAAAATTACCTTCGGAGCCTGGCGTAGCGCGGCCCGCAGGGCCACCGCGAAGTTTGGCGTGTCCGAGTGCAGTTCGCGCTGATGGATGGTGGAATTCTTGTGCGTGTGGAGAAACTCTATCGGGTCTTCAATGGTAACGATATGATAGAACTTGGTCTCATTGATTAAGTCGATCACCGCCGCCAGCGTAGAACTCTTGCCACTGCCCGTGGGTCCGGTAACCAGCACGATGCCGTTCTTTAGTTCGACGATCTCGCGAAACTGTCCGGGCAGATCGAAGTCTTTGAAACTCGGCGGCTGCTGTGGGATCACCCGCATGACAATCGCGTGTGTTCCTCGCTGCTTAAAGATGTTCACGCGAAACCGGCAAAGTCCGGGAACACTGAAAGAAAGATCTGCCGAGCCGGACTTCTCCAGATTCGCAACCGCCGCCTCCTGATTTCCGATGATCAAACTGGCGATACTCGACGTTTGCGCCGGCGAAAGCTGTTCGATGCCGGGAATCGAGACCGGCTGGAGTTTGCCGACTAGTTCGATTTGCGGTGGACGCGCCGGCGAAAAGATAAGATCGCTAACCTTTTCAGAAACTGCCAGCATCTGCCGCAGCATCGTTGCGAGATTCATTGTGGGCTGAGCCGCCGCAGGCGTTCCGTTGATCGGAGATTTTTCAGTGGGAGCCATTGGAACTAGTTTCCGTGCTTAGGGTCCTTTGGTCAACCCCTTCAATGGGCCTTGACCCTGGGAGAGCGAGTCGTCGAGAGAGCAAATCGTCACTACGTTCTTGCAGACTGAGCCAAACCGCACCGCGGGAAAAGAGCAGTCGGAGCAGAGGGTCAGGCTTGCGAGAATCGTAGAAATTAGTTGTCGACGCTACGGGTTGCCATGCACAATATGCCCGACGCGGAGCCAGGCTAACTACCGAACAAGACCAATGAGCGAACTCGACGAAGCATGGGAAGTGGCCTTAGCGGATGCCGAACGTCGCGCGCGCGCGGCCGGACGGCGCGACATTGCCGACTATGTCGCGCTGCGTAAGCAAAACGATCTCTTGCGACGCACCGCCGTTGACTGGCTGGTAATGACAATTACAACGCTGTCGGGTGAAGCGAATCGCAAAGGCGCGGGCATTCAGATCGAACAGCAGGACGATTACCGGTTCAAGGTCGGAACTGCGACGATGGTTGGACGGCAAGTGACTTTGCGTAACGGCGTGCGGGCGCTGACCCTGGAAGCCGGCTGGCCACGAGCGCCACGCGATGGATTTGTCCGCGGCGGAGGTCTGGCCTGCGCGAACCTAAAACATTTCGGACAGCCGCGCGCCAACGCGGAGCTTCTTCTTTTGCGATCCTCAAAGGACGCTCCACAATGGACCATCCTGGAAAAAACCGGGACGCGGGCGCCGCTCACTGAGGCGAAACTGCGCGCGCATTTTGCGATGTTGCTGTCCGAGAACCTTTAGCTTATCAATTTCTCAAAGCGCAGCGACAAACTGAAGGAAGGTCTGATCAAGGTCTTCGACGCGTAGCGTCGAAAATACTTATTCAGAGGTTCCTGAAGTTTGTCGAAATGTCCGACTAGCGTTCGCTTGTCGAATCTCCTGAGCAGCAACGACAAGCTAAGTTTCTCGGACATTCTCGCCTAATCTTAAGCTCCGATTGCATTCTTGTTTTAACCTTAAATCTTCCTTGCGATGCCTGCCCTTTAGTCTTGCGGTGTGCACCCTGCGCTGACCGATTTCATCGCATCTTGGGAAGAGTTTAAGTGAGTAAGATGAGTAAAAGGAGAGGAGGATTAGAGACATGAGGAGGAAACTAGTAATCACATCTCTGATCGCCGCAATGCTGCTGATCCTGGGGCTGCCGATAGCTGCCGGGGCGCAGGATTATCGTTACTATGATAACCGCGACTATGCCCGTGATAACAGGCGAGACGTCAGAGACGCGCTTCGCCGTTTGGACAATTCAAGCGCCCGGCTGGAAAGCGACTTGAATTACAACACGGGGCGGAGAGTATTTGGCTTTTTCTGGGTGCGAGATAACACCGGCGTCATGGAAGCCAGAGACTTTCGTCGCGCGGTAAGAAATCTTTGGAACGCGTCCAATGGCGGACGCGATCTGATGAACAGTTACGATGAAGCGCGTGTTGTACTTGATCAGGGCGCACGGCTTGATCGGGATCTCAGGTTCCGGAATAACAATGGTCAGCTGGATTCAGACCTGGCCGAGATCCGAGCTAACCTGAGAACGATTGCCGACGTGTACAGCTTGAGTATGCGTTATTAATGACAGCTTAGGCTGGCGATAATTCACGAAAAGAATTATCGATAACATACGCGTTCGACAAGGCTCCGCCGCCCTTTTCACCAGAGTGGCGGGGCTTTCGTTTGTCTTGCTGACAATGCCACAATGCGAGGCCGTGGCCGGCACTCTCTACATCGTCGCAACGCCGATTGGCAATCTCGAGGACATTACCCATCGAGCATTGCGCGTATTAGGCGAGGTTGATTTGATTGCCTGCGAAGATACGCGCCGCACGCGCGTGCTAGTGAACCACTTCGGCATCAAGACTCGAACCATCAGCTATCACGAACACAATGAACGCGAGCGCGCGGAACAGCTTTGCAAATTTCTCGCTGAGGGCCAGAGCATCGCGATCGTTTCAGATGCCGGCACGCCTTTGATCAGCGATCCCGGATTTCATATTGTCCGCGCAGCAATCGAGCAGGGTATCGAAATCATCTCCGTACCAGGTCCTGCCGCTTTTGTCTCGGCGCTGGTCGCCTCAGGCCTCGCTTGCGATCAATTTTTCTTCGCGGGATTCCTGCCGGCGCGCGCGAAAGCGCGGCGCGACCGGCTGGAAGGGTTACGCGCGATCCCAGCGACGCTGATTTTTTATGAAGCGCCGCATCGCATTGGTCGGACTCTGAAAGATGCGCTGGACATCCTGGGCGATCGCGAAGCAGTTGTGGCGCGCGAGCTCACCAAGATTCACGAACAATACCTGCGCGGGTCTTTGAGCGTCTTGAGCGAGCGATTCAGGAGTAAGGACGTAGCGCGCGGCGAAATCGTTTTGATGATTTCCGGTTTCGCGCCAAAGGGAGCGTTAACAGTAACCGATCCATCAAAGGCCGGCGAAGATATTCTGCGCCGGATTCATGAGCTGGAGAGTGAAGGAGTGAATTCGAAAGAAGCTCTGAAGAAGGCCGGGCGCGAATTCGGGATGAAGCGGGCCGAAGCTTATCGATTGATGGTTGCTCAAAAGAATCTTCGCAGCAAATAGAGAATGGCACTCAATACCAGAGAAATCAGCAACATCGAAACCAGCGGCGCGTAGAATCGTATGTGCTCGCCTTCGTAGCGAATATCTCCCGGCAGCCGCCCAAACCACGAAAACCAGCCGGAGTAAATCAGCAGTCCGATCGCGATAAGCCCGGCGCCGCTCACGATGACGGGCAATCCAACTGAGCGATTCATGGTAATTGTCGACGTTTCGCTCTTCTAACCGTAGTTGCGCAAACCAATCACTTCGCAAAACTTCCAATTGGCCCGTCCGGATTGATCAAGTCCTTCAATACCGCATAGGGAACCAGGACGTATTGCGGACCGGCAGCGTACGGCCCGACCTGGTAGGGATTGAAGGTGACCCACAAACCTTTTTTGGTGATCGCGCACGCTTTGTAATTGTCCAAAGCCGGCCCGGCGCCTGACTTAATCTGTTCGTCATCGAGCATTGCATCGGCCTTCTTTGATTGTTCCTTCAAATTCTTGATGCAGTAATTTGAGATGACACTCAGACAGTTGGACTTTGGCTTGAAAAAGTCGGCGAGCGCAAGCTTCTTTCCATTTTTCAGATCATAGTTGAACACGGTGGTGAAACTGTTGGGATGCGCCGCGCCGCGTGAGTATTCTCCCTGGTTAAGCTCGACGCTGATTAAGTCGTCGGTCGCATAACGAATGTCGTATTCGATACCGAGATCGGAATCGCCGGTTTCCGCGCCCAGTTCGGGCATGTCCGCCTCACGTGATTTCTCACCGGACTTGAACGCGGCCACTTCCTTCGTCACCACGGCCCGAATCTCTTTATTGAACTTATCGAAGCGCGCATCACCGCCCTCGACCTGTGGGTACTCGGCATCGATTGTGTAATGCGCCTCTTTATTTGTCTCTTTGATCACCCTGGGCACGAGCCGTTGCGCGCCGCTGAATTTGATCGGCTGTTCATTGATCAGAAAGGGAGTTTGCTTTGAGCCGTCTGGCTTTGACCACTTGCCTTCGATTTTGGCCAGCTCCAGATCATCTGTGGACCACTTGCCCTTAAAGACGCCGGTATCCTTGCCGCCCTCGTCGGTTTCTTTCAATTCGACGTTCCCATCTTTGTCGACCGTGCCCCGGAGCGTGATGTCCTTGCCGACCCTGGGATAGAAGTAACTTCCGGAAAGTCTTTCGCCGTCGCGCATCAGGGTCATCTCAATATTCAGGTTCCCGGCAATGGTGCCGCGAAAGTGAAACGCGTCTCCGGCCGAAACTGTGCCGCCCACCGGGGCAACCTGCTGGGGCTGGGCGGAGTTTGCGTTCGCAGATTGATTGGCCTGCCTGCGGCAGGCGACCGAGAAAGCAAACATCACGAAGATCAAAGCGAGACTTAGGTTCCTGGTTTTCATATTCAGAGGGCGGTTTGATTCAGTCGGTGCGGATTAGTGCGAGCAACCTCGTTTCTAACATCGTCAAACGTTAAGTCGACGAGCTTTGCTCCGGTGAACATCTCGGAATTTGTGACTTCGGCGAAGGCGAATGCCGGCCGCTCAAAGTGTTCCAGCTCTTCATCACTTTCGAAGCTGATTTCAGCCAGAATCAAACCCAGCAAATCGCCGAGAAAAAGATCGATGCCGTATTTATTGCCGCCATTTTCAAACGAATAACGGTTCTTCCGAATCTCGTTCGCCTCGAAGACTGCCAGCGTGTTGTATTCAGTTGCGTTGAGATAGACGTTCGTCAGTATTGTGCGCGACAGGTCGGTTTGATTCAAGGCGAACTTTTGCGTCAGCTTGAGCGTCCACTTGTTAGTTTGCGGATCGCGAATCTTGCGCAGCCGCAGTCGCGTGCCGGTGATGTAATTGTCGGTAATCTGGACGTGCGGGCTCGCCGGAGTCAACCCTTCCGGCAGGCGATCGAGCAGAAACTTCCGCTCGCGTTCGACGCGAGCGTACTTGCTTTGTTCAGGAATAACTGTGTTCTGATCGGTTAGCTTCGCGACACCCATGTTTCAGTGCACGAAAGTTTACATACAGGCGGGCGGATGTAAAGTCGTAGAGCGATACGATGTGTTGTCAAAACTCCGACTTCAGACACCATTACCGCCCAAAGATAACGGCGGGCTGTAGCCCGCCGCCAAACGATCAAGAAGAGGTTCAACTCGATCAGGGTGATGCTGCCGTTTCGTTTATCTCATCACAAACTGAAAGTTCTGATTGCGCCGGCCCGGGTTATCGAAAGACGCCTGGCGAACGCCGAAGACGCCCTGCACGATCGTAAGTTTCGTCAGCAGCCGCGGCTCAGGTAGCTGGAACTTGTCAGCGGTCGTCCGCGCGTGATCGAAATCGAGTTTTGCAAGCGAGGCTAACTCCTGACCGTAGCGCATTACCATATTGCCCAGGTTGCTGCCGCCGGACATTGGAAGCTCGCCGTCGCGGAAAACCTCGACCTCAAAACCATTGAGTACGGTGGCCGCAGCCAGCAGCTCGTTGAGCTGGGTAATACCGGGCTCAAGCAGATCAAAACTGCGTTTTGGATCGACAGCAGCAAACGCACCCGCGACCTTAACCTGATCTTCAAAATCGCGATAGCTGGTGGCCTTCCGGCTTACCAGGGTGCGCGCGTCTTCCAAAAATCGCAGCGCCAGTTTCGGATTGTCCTTTTGAGTAGCAACCGAGAGATCGACGAGAAACTTCACCCGATCAGAATCCGAAGGTAAAGCTGCCAACTTCTGCCGAATCTCGCCGAGTTTCTCAGGTGACGCGGTCGTCGCCATTATTTTGAAATCAACCGCCTGGCTGATTGAAGCGCGAGCAGATTCATCGAGATGATCGCTGGCAATCTGCATCGCCCGATCGGTATTGCCTTCGTCAATCGCTCGCTGCGCCGCCTGCTGGTAAAGGCGAGATTGCATCTGCGGCGGGGCCGTACTGGCGGCATTCACTAAAGCATCACTAGTACGCTGCTGCAGAGCGCCTCGCATCTGACTAAAACCGGCCATCTGGTTGTTATTGATTCCAAATTCGCTCAGTTTCTGGCGCACGGCCTGGGCACGATCCGGCAAATACTGATCGATCTGCGACAGCATCGTTTGCAAGTTCATCAGCAAGGTGCGCGCGTTGTTCTGCCTGACCTGGGCGTCGTCGGGCTGGTTCGATTGATTCGGTTGAATCATGCGCGCGCCGCCCCTGGGTCCTCCGCCAAACGTCACCATCCCCTGGGTGGGCATTGTCGCTCCCAGCGCGGCGGTGATCGTCGCATCCAGTAGATCATGATAGAGCGCGAGGTTGCCGGCGTCGCGGCTGGCGAGAAGATTTTCCGATCCCAACCGGCCCAGTACCTTGCTTGAAAGTTTGTCGAACGCTTCCTTGTCTTTCGTCTGCAACTGCGCGAGCACTCTGCCGACCGCCGTTGGATATTCTCCTTTATCGAGCGACTCGATTGCTTTTTGATAGGCGACCTTTGGATCGCTCGAAGCAATGATCGAAAGCAAGCTCTGCTCAAGATTCATCTGCGGATCAGGTCCAAAGCGCCGTCCGTCATTGGCATTCGCCACCGCTACCGGCGGTTGCGTTGATCGCAAAAGTTGATAAGCGAGGTCCGCGTCGTGCCTGGCCACGGTCAGGACCAACTCCTGTCGCAAACGGTTCAGGTTTTGCACCTCTTCGCGATCCGTGCGATCAAGTTCCAAAATCATCTGGCCGATCCCGCCGCCGGCATCACTGAACAATCCGCGGGCCCGGGCCTGGTCACGATCCCAAAGCATGTCGGCCGCAGTGATCTGGACACGAATGCGATTCTCAGGCAGCTTGAGGCTCTGCGCTTCGGTCACCACTTGTTCGAGCAGCACAATCGCTTTGCGCTCGAGCTTCTGTTTTTCTTCCTGCTGTTGCTGCGGATCAGCCTGGGCCTGGCCGTTTGGAGATTGTTGGGTGGCGTCCTGCGCCCGCGCGATCTGGCTGCTTGCCAGGCTCAGGCTCAGCACAACCAACGCAAAAGGGAACCTTTTTATCAACATCATCATTACCTCATTTCGGGAGAGGCGGCACTTTTCCACGATTAAGACGGACAGGGAGACGAGTTGGTTTCAGATTATCACCCAAAGTCACGCCTGGGAGAAGCCGCACCGCCACTTCTTAAACACCACGCCGGCCGGAAAAGTAACAAAAAAGACGGATGAAACGCTGGCTTGGGGCTCGCGACCATCGCATTGAAGTCAGGAGCGGTCTACAATTGATTCAAAGAATGGAGCGATTATTCAAGAATCAGATCTTTCCGGCGGCGACGATTGCTCTGGTGTGCTCGATCTCGGTTTCAACGGCTTTCGCCCAGAAAAAGAAGCCGGCGCGGGCGCCCAAATCGATTTCAAATCAGAAAACATCCGAGCTGGAAAAACTGCGCAAGCAATACATCGATACGACAAAGCAGTACAAAGCGAGCCTGGAAAAACTTTTACCGCTATTGCAGCAGCAAACTATCAACGCAAATACCCAGATTGCTCAGACGCTGGTGGAAATCGAGGGCGAAAAACAGCTGGCCAGGCTTGGGCCTGTGCCCAGGGGCGGATTCGTAAGAACGACTTCATTTATTCGTTATAACGGCGCCGCGCCCTGGATCCTGGCGCAAGCAGGTAAGATCGAGGTCTGGTTTCAATCAAAGTTTGGCCGGCCGTTGCCGATCGCCGTTTTTGGCCAGGGGGCAATTCACAACCAGTGGCGGCTGGATCACCACAACGCCATGGACATCTCGCTTAATCCTGATGGCGTCGAAGGACAGAGCTTGATCGATTACCTGCGCGCGAATGGAATCCCCTTTTCAGCCTTTCGCACCGCGATTCCGGGTGTGGCCACCGGGCCGCACATTCATGTTGGACTGCCGTCACATCGCTACTAGAGCAGGGGGAAGGGGCAAAAGGTAAACGGTTGTGTGAATCTGACCTTTCCCATTCCCCATTCCCCTTTTACCCCTTTCCCCTTTTCCCGCGTTCTTTCATTTAATCTCGTCGAGTTTTTCCTTCGCTTGCGCAATCATCCAACGAAGCTTCGTGAAATCATCGAGGTTCATGAACAGGCGCTTGCGATCGTAAAAGCCGCCCTCGACGGCCGCAGCAATTGCGCCACCGGCAACTTCTTTGAAAACCATAATTTCAAAATCACCATGGGTGCGATAGCGCGCTTCGAAATGTGCAAGCCTGGTGACGGAATCGCTTGCTTTGGCAATAATGTCGAACGCTCGGATTAAGGGATCGATCTCCTCATAATCGATCAGGACGCGGATTTCGGGCGGTGCGCCAGCCGGCTCAGCGGAATTCATCGTAATCACGACACCGGTCGCGCGCGTCGCGTCATGGGTGTCGCGAATCTCAATCGCTTCGACGCGGGCAGCTCCGTTTTGGGCCCGCAAAACTCCGGTCCAGGTTTGGCCTTTGAACAAGATGGCATCCACGCGCGCCTCAAATTCTTCCAGTTTATTTCGCGGCGCATAAAACTGAGGGTCGCGCGGCGGCGGCAAACGATCTCGTCTCTGTGCGCAAACCGAACCAAACGAGGCCGCAATCACCAAGGTCGCGAGACTTAACCAGCGAGTCGGGCTCATAAGTTTTCACTCCTTCTGTGTTGGGCGTTTAGAAACGGACTATTGCCATTTAAGGTCATCAGACCACCCCTAAACGCATTGATAACAACCGGAAGAGTTCGGGAGAGAATTACCTGTTACATTGTAACTCACGAACCTGGTTTTGAGTTCCAAAACTATTGGGCGTGTGCTGCAAAGCGGAGGGACGCTGCTTTGGTTTGGAGTCCGCCTTCAGGCGGTGCACCCGATTCTTGATTTATTTCCGCCTAAAGGCGGTACTCCGAAACTACAAATGACGTCTCGAGATTGTCGGTGTGCCACCCACAAAACAAATGCGGGTGATACCAGACGAGCTTTCTTTCATACCATCGCGGTCGCGCCAGAGTATGCGGTAGAATTCGCACAACCGAAACCCGTGTCAAACGTAATCAGATCGCCCTGCGACGAAGGCGTCATGTTGTCGCGAAAGGCCGCAACCCCTTGCGCCAAAGCGCAGGGTCGCTGGATTCTCGCCGCGACTATTCTCGCTTCGAGCATGGCCTTCATCGACGGCACGGTCGTCAATGTAGCACTCCCATTTCTGCAAAAGAATCTAAGCGCGACGGCGATCGGCGTGCAGTGGGTCGTGGAAGCCTATGCATTGTTTCTTTCCGCGTTGCTGTTGGTGGGAGGATCGCTCGGCGATCGCTACGGCCGCAAGTTGATTTTTGTAATCGGCGTCGGCCTTTTCGCGCTGGCTTCAGCCGCCTGCGGACTGGCCGCAAATATCGATCAGTTGATCATTGCCCGAGCCGTCCAGGGAATCGGTGGCGCGTTGCTGGTACCGGGCAGCCTGGCGATCATCAGTGCGTCATTCGACGCCGATCACCGCGGCCGGGCGATCGGCACCTGGTCCGGCTTTTCAGCGATCACGACGGCGATCGGCCCGGTCCTCGGCGGCTGGTTGATCGAACATTTTTCCTGGCGCGCGGTCTTCTTCCTTAATCTCCCCATCGCCGCTGCCGTCGTCGCGATTTCTCTCTGGCGCGTGCCGGAGAGCCGTGACCCGGAAGAGAGTGGCTCGCTGGATTGGTTAGGCGCGATCCTCGCTACAATCGGCCTCGGCGGTCTGGTCTTTGGCTTGATCGATTCTTCACGGGTTGGCTTTCTTCAGCCGCTGGTCATCGCATCGCTTTTCGTCGGAATGATTTCGCTCGGGATTTTTGTTTGGGCTGAATCCTGGGCGCAGAATCCGATGCTGCCTTTGCGCCTATTCCGATCACGCGACTTTGCCGGGGCGAATCTGTTGACGCTTTTACTGTATGCGTCGCTCGGTGGCGCGCTGTTCTTCTTTCCTATGAATCTGGTGCAGGTGCAGGGGTATACAGCCACCGCTGCGGGCGCAGCTTTCCTGCCGTTCATCCTGATCATGTTTTCGCTCTCGCGCTGGTCGGGAGGATTGGTAGATCGGTTTGGCGCGCGCCTGCCTTTGATAATTGGTCCGGTGATCGCCGCCGCCGGCCTTGCGATGTTTGCTTTACCTGCGCGGAGCACCAACTATTGGACGAGTTTCTTTCCCGCAATCATAGTGCTGGGCTTCGGCATGGCAGTGAGTGTCGCGCCGCTGACGACTACAGTCATGGGTTCAGTTCGTGAGACGCAGGCGGGTATCGCCTCCGGAATCAACAACGCCGTTTCGCGAACTGCCGGCCTGCTCGCGGTAGCAGTACTCGGCGTCGTCATGCTGCAGACTTTCAGTCATAGCTTTGATCAGCGGCTGGCAGATTTGAGCCTTCCAGCCGAGGTGCGAACTTCGCTTTCCGAGCAACGCGTAAGGCTCGCCGGAATTTCAGTGCCGGAAAATTTGAACCCTGCCATGCGGCAAAGAGTTCAAACGGCAATCAGTGATGCGTTCATTTCCGGTTTTCGGGTAGTTATGTTAATTGCGGCGAGTCTCGCTGTGGCCAGCGCATTGAGTAGCTGGCGTCTGATTCAAGGAAGAAAACGACAGCAGTAGTCTACCGTTCCTTCGCCATCATCGGCTCCGGCTCAGGTTCGCGTGGAAGATCACGAGTTGAGTCTCTTGTCGGCGGCGGCGGAGGCGGTGGCGGGTTGGCGACAAATTTCTCCAGCGCGCCCTGGACGACCTCGTTGATCCGATTGACCGGAACGATCTCCAGTTCGCGGCGTACGTCCTCAGGAATGTCTTCCAGATCGGCTTCGTTACGCGCCGGAAGCAGAATGCGATGAATGCCGGCACGATGAGCGGCCAGAACCTTTTCTTTGATTCCGCCCACGGGAAAAACCAATCCTGACAGCGTGATCTCTCCGGACATCGCGGTGTCGGGACGCACGCGGCGGCCGGTGTAAAGCGAAGCGAGCGCGGAAGTGATCGTCACGCCCGCGGAAGGGCCGTCTTTCGGAATCGCGCCCGCAGGAACATGCAGGTGTACGCCGTACTCTTTGAACATTTCGGGGTTGATGCCGAACTCTTCCGCATGAGACCACAAATACGACTGCGCGGCGCGCGCCGATTCCTGCATGACTTCGCCGATCTGCCCGGTAATCGTAAAGCCTCGGCCGCCGGGAAGCAGGCTGGCCTCGATAAAGAGAATCTCGCCACCCATCTCGGTCACGGCCATGCCGGTCGCGACTCCCGCCGGTAATTCTTTGCGCGCTTCTTCCGGATAGAAACGCGGCGCGCCGAGGTAATCGTGAATCGCCTCGGCATCGACGACGACTTTTTCCGTCTGACCTTTCGCGATCTTCAAAGCAACTTTACGTGCCAGACGACCGATGTTGCGCTCCAGCTGGCGCACGCCGGCTTCGCGTGTGTAACGCGCAGCGATCAGTTTGATCGCGTCGTCAGTGATTTCGATCTGTCCCGGCGTTAGGCCGTTCTCGCGCACCTGTCGGGGCGCCAGGTATTGTTTGGCGATTTGCAACTTCTCGCGATCACTGTAGCCGGCGAGCTGAATGACTTCCATGCGATCGCGCAGCGGCGGCGGAATTGGACCCAACTGGTTCGCAGTACCGATAAAGAAAACTCTCGAAAGGTCGAACGGCAAGTCAAGATAATGATCCGTGAAGCTGTTGTTTTGTTCGGGATCAAGAATTTCAAGGAGTGCCGCCGCCGGATCCCCGCGATAATCCGCGCCGAGTTTATCGATCTCGTCGAGCATCATCACCGGATTATTCACGCCGGCGCGGCGAATCGATTGAATGATGCGGCCGGGCATGGCGCCGACATAGGTGCGGCGGTGCCCGCGCAGTTCCGCTTCATCGCGCACGCCGCCCAGGCTGAGCCTTTCAAAATGGCGGCCCATCGCGCGGGCAATGGATTTGCCGAGCGAAGTCTTGCCCACGCCGGGCGCGCCCACAAAACAAAGAATCGGACTCTTTGAGTCGGGCCGAAGTTTTCTGACGGCAAGGAATTCCAGGATCCGTTCCTTCACATCTTCGAGACCGAAATGATCCTCGTCGAGCACCTTCTGGGCTTCATTAAGGTCGAGCCGATCCTCGGAAGACTTCTTCCAGGGCAATTCAAGAATGAAATCCAGATAAGTGCGAATGACGTGATAATCGGGCGCCATCGCCGGCAGTTTTTCCATCCGGCCCAACTCGCGCTCAGCTTCTTTCCGAACGTCGTCCGGCAGTTCGGTTTTCGCCAGGCGCTCGCGCAGTTGTTCGGCTTCGGCCGCTTCGCCACCTTCGCCTTCACCTAATTCCTTCTGGATCGCTTTCATCTGCTGGCGCAGAACGTAATCACGTTGCGCCTTGTCCATTTCAGTCTGGGCTTCGGTGGCAATCTTTGAGCGCAGCCGGATGATCTCAACTTCGCGCGCGAGAAAGTCATGCGCCAGATGCAACAGATCGTCCGCGGTATTCGCTTCCAGCATTTGCTGCTCTTTCTCGACACCCAAACTCAGAATTGAGCCGAGGAAGTATGCGAGCTTGACTGGATCGTCAGCGCCCAGAACTACCAGCCGGACTTCGGGCGGGACCTGCGGCAGGTAAGCCAGCGCCTGCTGGATCAACGACTGCACGTTGCGTTTTGCGGCTTCAACTTTTTCCGGATCCCTCGCCTGCGGTTCAGGCAGAATTTCGACGCGCGCGCGCAGGAATGGCTGCTCCTGGATCCATTCCAGCACTCGGATGCGGTCCGTCCCCTGGACGATCAGACTGAGCGAGTCGTCGATTCGCTCCATGCGCTTGACCATCACCAGCGTGCCGACTTCATAAAGGTCGGCGGGCGTGCGCTCTTCATCGTTGGTCTTTTCGGGCCGGACACTGATGCAAGCCAGGAGTTTTTCTTCGCCGGTCAGCGCGGCTTCAACTGCGGCAACCGAGGCGGGCCGGCCGGCGGCGAGCGGCACCATTGTTTCCGGAAACAACGTGGTGTTTTGCAGCGGCAGCACGGGAATCTCAAACGGCTGCGCAGTGGCCTTCAATTGTTCGGGTAATTTGTCTTTGACTTCAGCCATATTGACCTGGAAGTTTGATTTCTGGTTACGGCGATCGGATTCATTAACGACCCGCGGCCCTGGCTTGTTCCTCTTCCTCTTGCAAGCGAAGAATCAAAAGTCCATCCCGGTAATCGCGCCCAATCGACGCACTTTCAATAGAGCGAGGGAACTGGATCGTTTTTTCAAACCTGCTGTAGGTAATTTCGAGCTGGTAATGCGAGATGCCTTCGCCGCAGGTGCTGTCCCGCCGCAGCCCGCTGATTTTCAGCAGCGGGCCGGAAATTCTGATTTCCAAATCATCGGTCCGGACGCCGGCGAGATCGACTTTCACGATCCAGCCATCACGGACTCGATATACATCCGCGGCCGGGTTCCAGAGCCGTCCGGACGGCCGCCGATTACGCTGCTCCTCACTAATTCGAAAATAACGGTCTATGGATTCGCGAGACATATGACACTTCCAATCAAAGCTGAATCCGTCGAGGGACCTTTCAGGGGAATCGAATGAATTGATTATAGCGGACTAACCCGGCAAATGTCAGTTTGGCGGTTAGAACACGTTACTTTCGACTTCCGTGCAGAACCAGCCATGCCGCAATGGCGGCCTGCTTTTCGTCTGTGCGCCACGGCGGGGAAACGACGCGACGCAAATCGTGCAACTTCTTTTTGACTTTCGCGTTCTCCGGACCAAGTTCCCTGGCGGCCACTGATTCAAATTCTCGATCGGGAAAGGTCATACGCTTAATTCCGTTTGCGCCGGCAGCTAAATCCAGGACGCGACGAAACAATATTCCTTCGGCCGCATGCGCGCGGATGTGATAATTGCCAATGCGCGCAAGATCTCGATCCCTGGCGCCAACAATTCCAACTCCTTTTACGCTTAGGCCGTCGGTGTTGAGTTCCTTCACCAAAAGCGCGAGCGCCTTCCGGGCGACGGTTTCAATCGCGCGGGCTGATTTTTTTACGGCTATCTGACTTTCTTCCCACGGAAGTTCCATTACTTCGTGGTAGGGCTGGGCGGTCGTACGGATCTTCGGATCCGTCAGTTTCATCTCGAACTTTCTTAAAACGATCGGAGACTCAGTCGTGCCGCCCAGGACGACCGCAATGGCGCGGCCAGTTTTGGCGCGCAGACCAATACTGACGAGACTTGATTTCTTCATGCGGGCTGTGGCGCAAATTGTTAATTTGCGCGCCGCAAGTTAGCAACTTGCGCTACGGATGTGTCATATCTTCCGGCTTGACCAGCCGATCGAATTCTTCGCCGGTTAATAATCCCAGCTCAATCGCCGACTCGCGCAAACTGATTTTCTTTTGGTGCGCGTTTTTGGCGATTTTCGCCGAGTTGTCGTATCCGATGTGCGGATTCAGCGCCGTTACCAGCATCAGTGAGCCGCGCAGGTGCTCATCGATCTGTTCGCGATTGATTGTCATGCCGGCAATGCAGTACTCGACAAAGCCATGACAAGCGTCATGAATCAGACGAATCGAGTGCAGCAGGTTATGAATCATCACCGGCTTAAAGACGTTCAACTCGAAATTGCCCTGCGAGCCGGCAAAACCAATCGCGGTGTCGTTACCCATCACCTGCACGGCAACCATCGTCATCGCTTCGCTCTGGGTCGGATTCACTTTGCCCGGCATGATTGAAGAGCCCGGTTCATTCTCCGGTATGATCAATTCCCCCAGACCGCAGCGTGGACCGGAAGCGAGCCAGCGAATGTCGTTCGCGATTTTCATCAACGAGGCCGCCAGGGTCTTCAAGGCGCCACTACAGAAAACGATTTCATCGTGCGCGGAGAGGGCGGCGAATTTGTTCGGATGCGATTTGAAAGGAAGCCCCGTAAGTTCAGAAATCTTTTGGGCGGCGCGTTCGCCGAATTCAGGATGAGCGTTCAGGCCAGTGCCGACTGCGGTGCCGCCGATTGCCAGGTCATAAAGGCCAGTCAGAGTTTCTTTAAGGCGTTCAATGTCTCGCTGCAGCAAGCTCGCCCAGCCGGACATCTCCTGCCCTACCGTCAGCGGCGTGGCGTCCTGCAAATGCGTACGGCCGATCTTAACGGTGTCTTTGAACTCTTCGGCCTTCGCATCGATCGCGTTTTTTACTTCGCTGACCCGCGGTATCAGCTCGTTTATCTGCTCTGCAGCTGCGATGTGCATCGCGGTCGGGAAGGTGTCGTTCGACGACTGTGACATATTCACGTCGTCATTGGGGTGAATCGGCTTCTTGCTGCCCATGACGCCCCCGGCGATCTCGATCGCCCGATTCGAGATCACTTCGTTGGCGTTCATATTAGTCTGGGTGCCGCTGCCGGTTTGCCAGACGCGCAAAGGAAAATGCTCGTCGAGCTTTCCCTGGATAACTTCGTCAGCCGCCTGCACGATTAGCTTTGATTTCTCGGGCGCGAGTTTTCCCAGATCCTGATTGACCAAAGCACACGCCTTCTTAAGAATGCCGAATGCGCGAATCAGTTCGCGCGGCATGACGTCATAGCCAATGTTGAAATGCAGCAGCGAACGCTGGGTTTGCGCGCCCCAGTAACTGCCGGCGGGCACTTCAATCTCGCCCATTGAATCGCTTTCGATGCGATTGGTCTTCGTTTTCGCTTCCTTTGATTGGGGGTTCGACATGCGATTATTTTACCCGATTACCGGGTTTATCGCGCCGAAGAGTTTAACGAGCAACTAAGGCCTCGCGGGCTTTCGGTCTTTCGGCACGGCGCGGGGTATATCGCCATCGTCGAAACCGGTGCTGTCATGGACTTTCAATCGCGGCGCGGCGCCCAGACGCAGGATTGGCGCGATCTTCGGCGCGGAAATTTTAACGGTGGCGACTGCACTGCTGCGTCGCAGGATCGCGCCGCCGCGACCCGCGACCCAGGCGTTTGTGCCGCCCTGATAAGCAACCGCGTACAGCGGCGCGCTGGTTATAGTCGGCTGCAGTTCCCAGGTGCGACCGCCGTCTTTGGTCACCAGCACGCGACCCTGCTCACCGGCGGCGATCGCGTCATCACGCGACGAGACTGAAACCGCGAATAGATTGGTTGTCAGTCCGCTCTCCTGATCTTTCCAGGTAGCGCCACCATCGTCAGTGCGCAGAATGATTCCTCCTTCACCAACTATGTAGCCGCGCATGCCATCAGCGAAGGCCACTGCATGCAACCATTCCTTCACATTGTGGGAAACGTCTTTCCAGGAGTCTCCGCCATCGACAGTGCGCAGGATGGTGCCGCCGGACCCAACCGCCACGCCATGTTTTTCGTCGGAAAAGCGCACGTCCTCGAGCCACGCGTGCGTGTTGGAAGGCCGCAGGCGCCAGATTTCCCCGCCATTCTCAGTCCACAGGATCGTGCCGCGCGCGCCAACTGCCCATCCGATCTTTTGCGAGATGAAGCACACGCCCAGCAGTTCGTCAGTCACGTCACTGCGCTGCCGGGTCCACACGATGCCGCCGTCCACGGTGTGCAAGATCGTTCCCTGATCGCCGACCGTCCATCCATTCTTTTCGTCGATGAACGTAATTGCGTCCAGGCGCGCAGTCGTGCCGGAAGGACGGATCGTCCAGCTCCGGCCACCGTACCGGGTGGCGAGAATTTTTCCGTGCGCGCCGACGGCCCAGCCCCGGGAGTCGTCGAGAAAGAAAATGTCGGACAGATCATCGCGGCCGCCTTCGGTCAACCGTTGCCAGCCAATGCCGCCATCGTCGCTGCGTACTACCAACCCATCACCGCCGGCCGCCCAACCCGTGTTTTCATCCGCAAAGAAAACTGTGACCAGCTTCGGATTAGTCCGCAGGCTCACCGGCAACCAGGTTCTGCCGCCAGTGGCACTAGTCAGAACGACCCCGTCGGTGGCGGTGATCCATCCGTGTTGTGGGTCGGAAAAATAAACGGAAAGAAGATCGCTGGTCATCGATACATCAATTGGCGACCACGTTTCACCGCCATCGTCGCTAACGATGACTCGCCCGCCAAAACCAACCACGACTGCGTGCTTCTGATCGATAAAACTCACCCCGGTGAACGGCAACGCGCCCAGCCGAACCGATTCCTTCCATGTCTGTCCGCCATCTTTCGTGAGCAGAATCGTTCCTCGATCTCCCACCGCCAGGCCCTCCTTCCTGTTGCTGAACGAAACAGCAAAAAGATGGGCCTTCGTCGCCGCCGGCTGCATTGCCCAGGTGCGCCCGCCATCAATGGTCGCGATCACTGCGCCATAACTGCCGACCGCCCACCCGCGCGCCGGATCATCTTCAGCGAAGGTAATCGAATAGAGATGATCTTTTGTCGGGGTCTCGATTCTGATCCAACGCTGGCCGGCATTCGTGGTCATTAAGACAACCCCGCGCGCGCCTACCGCGAAGGCATGCCGGCGGTTTTGCAAGTAGATGCCATTCAGGGTGGTCGATGACCGCGGGTGCTGAGGTTCCCAGTCGAATCCTCCATTTGAGGTGTAGAGGATCACACCATCAGAGCCGACTGCCCACCCGTGAAGTTTGTCTTTGGCGAAGCGAATAGCGTTGATTGCATTGCCCTGCGGCAGCGGATTTTGCCATTCCCAACCGCGATCAGGGCCCTGGGCAAAGGCGCTGGTACCGGAAATCAGCAGGGCGATCGCCATTGGTATCGCGGCTGAAAAACAAGCGCGAATCAGCCGGTGACTTTCAAGCGCTTTCCTAATCCAGCGGCGGCGGCTGAGTATTGGCTGCGACACGTGTTCCCTTGAGAGGCAGAAATATTATCACGTTGGAAAGTTGATTATAGATTCGTCGTAAGTGGAAAGCGAGCGATGGGATTTCGAGCTTCAAAACAATTCGGCTTCGTCCGCGGATTCGTTTTCCGGCTCAGTCACTCCGATGCGATCAACGGCGTCCTGAAGCACTGCCGGCTCGACATGTCCCAGCGCCGCGAGTTTCCGCGCCGCGCGATCGGCGGCTTCCTGAATCACGTGACCGGCATGGCCCTGCGACCAGAGCCACTCAACGTTATGGCGGGCTTTGGCATCATCAAGCCGTTTCCACCAATCATGATTGGTTTTGCGCCGATAGCGACCTTCCATGGTTTCGATGACGTAACGCGAGTCCGTGTGTAGTCGGACGCGGCAAGGTTCTTTCAACGCTTCCAGGCCAAGGGCGGCCGCCGCGATTTCGGCTTGTTGATTCGTCGCCTTACCCAGGTAGGTCCCGAAAGCGCGCCACAGGCCCTGGTAACCAAGCAAGGCCACCGCGGCCGCGCGCGCCGCATCGCGGCCATTGCCCAGGCTTGAGCCATCGCAGAAAATTGTCACAAGTTTTCGCGGCTGGCGGTTGCGGTTGGTGTCGTTCACGCGTTCTAGAGATCGGCCACGCTCAGTTTAGTGTCGGCATTCTTCCACGCCTGCTGAAATTCTTTCTGCACCGTCGCCGCATCCTGGGCCTTGTTCTGTCCTTTCAGACTCTCAATCAAGCCGACCGGTGCATCATTTTGTTAACTCCAAACTGATTTATTGCGCCAATCTAACTCATCCACGGGTAACACTGCCAGCGCATAACGCGATTCGAGAAAATTGCGGCGGCAGTTTTGGCCGAGATTGTTGGATCGGCGGCGAAGTTTTCGTAGGAACTTCGCTTAGCACATCGCAAACTTCGTGAACACATAGTGGATGCATTAGAATCTGATCGAATCATTGATTCGAATGTAAGGAACCGACCCTAAGATCGACACGCCGTGAGAATTCTTACTATTGCTCCCAGGGCCCTGAGGCTGATTTTTGTTCATCCGCGCAGGGCCCTTTTGATCTTTAAGATGGCCGTTTGGGTCACGCTGTTATCTTGGCTGGTCAAGGTTTATTCACTGCCGCGCGCCCTGCAAATCGTTTCCACTCGTCGCCGATTAGCACCTGCACAATCGCAGCCGGAGCAGGACGAACTTGCGAGCGCCATCGATTCTTTGCTCGCAATTAATTTTTTGGTATTCAAACCCGTTTGCTGGAAACGCGCGGCAGTGTTGCGTCGATATCTAGGCAAAAAAGGAATCAACACGAAAATAGTTTTCGGCGTGCGTAGAAGTGATCTTGGCGCCATTGACGGCCACGCCTGGTTGGAGGCGAATGGCGAACCCATCCTGGAGGCCGAATTTCCAAACTACGTCGTCACCTATGTCTATCCATCCACCCAGCCTTTTGATTTGGAACTGGCGATGATATCCGACGTTAGATTGAGCAAACTGAATTAGCTTGTTTCGCGTCGAAGTGACGTGGCGTGAGTTGGTGGCTCAGAAGTTGGTCGAACCCGAAGGTGACGCCGAGTTTCAGTGAAACATCAAAGCAATGAAGCGTCTTAACACGAATCAACTTGCTCCGTTATTGCGTCTCTGCTTGCTTGGTTGCTTCCTATGCCTGTCGCAAGTGTGGTCGCATGGTCTGGCACAAAGCACGGCACCAGATGAGTTCGCCAGGAATCATCTGCAGTTAATCGCAAAGAACCCCGACGGTTTGACGTTCACACTAAAACTGAAAGACCCAGGAATTCGGTTTCATGTCGGTGAAATCATCCGTCTGGAATTGACTTTCGCGAGCAGCTTGCCGGAAACCTACGTCTACGACAATGCAAGTTATGATCGCAGCGGGCGGCTCCAGATTGATAGCTTCATTCTCGATCGTGCTGACGGGATAGCTGATCCTTTGGATGACTATTACCACAAGAGCCTTGGGGGATTTATGGGCGGAGGATTGCGAGGTATCGGCGCCTTGAGCACGAAGCCCGAGATCGCAAACTACGATCTAAACGAATGGCTTCGCTTTGATAAGCCGGGCAAATATCGCCTCTATGTGGTTTCTCACCGCCTTACCAAAGGCAAGCCCTACCACCAGGGGAACACGCCGCTCGAGCCCGCATCAAATGTGATTCAGTTTGAGATATTGCCTGCTGATCGAGAATGGGAACAGAAGACCTTTAGTGAGGCGGTGAAGGTTCTGGATTCGGCTCCCAAAGTCACTTCCCAAATCGGAGAAAACGGTTATCGGTCGGCTTGTCGCGTTCTGCGTTTTATGGGTACTGAGGCAGCGGTCAAAGAGATGGTCAAACGTTTTCGAGGGCAGGAGGCTCAGTGCGACTTTGAATACTACCTGGGGTTATTGGGGGCACCCGAGCGCAGCTTCGTAATCGAACAAATGCAAGCAGCGCTCGATGCGCCAGATCAGCCGGTCCCGGGCAGCCTTCTAAGCGCGCTCACTTTTCTCTCGTATGTTGTGCAGAACCCTGCTGCCTGGCAACAGTTTTCTAACGATGACGCGGGACGAATCGCCTCAAGGTTGCAATGGGATGAACGCAAGAGACATTACGATCTCATCCGTCAGAGTTATCTCGAACGTCTCGCGCTCACCCTTCCGCAAAAAACAGGTGCCGCCGCCGCGATTAGCACGGAAACGCTGATTAGTTTTGGCGCGAATGACAAATCAAAAGATGGCGACGGCCGCCGACAACAATTGGCCGTGTCGCTCGCTAAAGTATTTACCGAATTGCCGCTCGAGACTCAGCGTAACCTGCTCGAATACCGCTGGAAACAAATATCCGACGCGGCGATGCTTCCGGTACTGCGACAACTTTATGAACATCCTCCAGACTTGCACGTGATACCTGCTCCATTTCCTGGCGTGGCTTTACGGCGCATCTATGACTTATCACCTGAAGAAGGACGGCAATTGATTCTGGCTGAAATCAAGCGGCCGATTCCGCGCGCCAATATTGCGGTGCTGAGTTCGCTGCCAGACAAGGAGTTACCGCAACTTGAGGACGCGATCGTCGATCACGCGACAAACCTAAAAGGTGAATATCACGCGCAGGAGACAATCGCGGCGCTGGTTGCGCGGTATGTCTCGCCCGCGTCACTGCCGCGTCTTCGGGTCGCTTTTGAGGATCAAATCGGAACTCTCGGCTGCACGGTTCAGGATTCTCTAATCTCTTACTTCTTGCGGGCCGACCAAAACTTTGGGCTTGAAATGTTGCGAAAGGCTCTGGCATCCCGAAAGGACACGCGATGTTATTGCAATGCGTTGCCAGATGCTGCGGAAGACGATATGACCCCCGAATTCGAGGCGTTAGCTTTGGAGTATCTGAACGACAGTGATGAAGAGGCGATGTCCAGCGCGGTACGCGTTCTTTGCGCCCACGGATCCATCGAAAATAAAACTAAAATCAAAGCGGCAATCAAACAATTATTAGACCGTTGGCGCGAAGAAAAAAGAGACCTCGACTCTGTCATATCGAAAGATGATCCTGTCCACGTCGGCTATTTCGCTGAGTCGCTCTTGCGCACGTACGCTCATGCAATACCGTGGTTCATTAGCGATGAAGAATTGAACGAGCTGGCGAGCCTCTGCCTCAACGAGCAGTGCCGACAACAGGTAAAGACTTGGTCTCCAACCGCTAATCTGCAGATTTCGCTTTATCGCCCCTCAGGAATCACTAGCCAAAGTACGCGCTTTACAGTGGGCCAGTACGAGTTGCTGTCGTGGAAGACTCTAAAAAAGAAGCTGATTCAGTTTCCAAAGGGAACGACATTCATATGGCAAACATATAACAGCGAGGAAGACGAAGACGTCAAACTCTTCGGTGAGCTAAAGACTTATGTCGAGCAGAACGGCATGGAGATTGTCAAGTACTCCGAATCAAAGAATAACTAACTAGATCGCCGGCCGCTGCTCACTCATTTACCTTCAACACGGCCAGAAAAGCTTCTTGCGGAATCTCGACCCGGCCGACTTTCTTCATCCGCTTCTTACCTTCTTTCTGCTTCTCGAGCAGTTTGCGTTTGCGCGTGATGTCGCCACCGTAGCATTTCGCGATCACGTTCTTGCCCATCGCCTTAACTGTTTCGCGCGCGATGACTTTATTGCCGATGGCCGCCTGGATCGGGACCTCAAACAGTTGTCGCGGGATTAGCTGCTTGATCTTTTCCGCCAGCGCGCGGCCTTTCACTGCCGCGGTGTCGCGATGCATGATGAGCGACAGAGCATCGACCGGCTCGCCGGCAACCAGAATATCCAGTTTCACCAAATCGCTTTCGCGATAGCCTTCGAGGTTGTAATCCAGCGACGCGTAGCCGCGCGAGACTGATTTCAAACGATCGTAAAAGTCGAGCACGATCTCATTCAAAGGTAGTTCATAAGTCAGCATCACCCGGTTCGCCGCGATGTATTCGAAGCCTTTTTGCGTGCCGCGCTTTTCTTCGAGCAACGGGAGTATGCCACCGAGATATTCATCCGGTGTCAGAATCACGGCGCGAATCACGGGCTCTTCGATCTTCGCGATGCGCACGGCTTCCGGCATTTTCGCGGGCGAATCAATCTCAGTTGTTTGGCCGTCGGTGGTCGTGACCATATACCGGACATTCGGCGCGGTAGTAATCAAATCAAGATCGAATTCGCGCTCCAGGCGTTCCTGGACGATCTCCATGTGGAGCAAGCCAAGAAAACCGCAGCGAAAACCAAAACCAAGGGCGGCAGAGGTTTCCGGCTCGTAAAAAAATGACGCATCGTTAAGGCGTAACTTGTCGAGCGCGTCGCGCAGATCTTCATATTGATCGGCATCAACCGGAAAAAGTCCGGCGAAAACCATCGGCTTGATTTCCTGATAGCCGGGAAAAGGTTCAGTCGTGGGCCGCGCGGTTTCAGTAATGGTGTCGCCGATTTGGACATCGGCGACGGCTTTGATCGAAGCCGTGAGAAACCCAACCTCACCCGCGGAGAGCATATCTATCGGTGTGGGCCGCGGCCGGTTCACGCCCAGCGTATCGACCTGGTGATCGCGGCCCGCGGTCATGAAACGAATTTTCATTCCCGGCCGGATGACTCCGTCAATCACGCGAAATAAGACAATCACGCCGCGATAGGAGTCGTACCACGAATCGAAAATGAGGGCCTTCAATGGCGCGCCGGCATCGCCCCTGGGCGGCGGCACGTCGCGCACGATGCTCTCCAAAACTTCGTGCACGCCCTGGCCGGTTTTGGCGCTCGTCAGGACCACGTTGTGCGTGCCCAGCCCGATGAAGTGTTCGATCTCTTCGATTGCTTTTTCGGGTTCCGCGCCAGGCAAGTCGATCTTGTTGATAACCGGAATTAGTTCGAGATTATGTTCGATCGCGAGATAAGTATTCGCAAGTGTCTGCGCTTCGACACCCTGCGACGCATCGACGACCAGCAGCGCTCCCTCGCACGCGGACAACGAGCGCGAGACTTCATAAGAAAAATCGACGTGACCGGGCGTGTCGATCAGATTCAGCACGTACTTCTGGCCGTCATCTGCCTGGTAATCCAAACGGACTGCATGGGCTTTTATCGTGATGCCCCGCTCGCGCTCGAGATCCATGTCATCGAGCACCTGTTCAGACATCTCGCGCTGCGTCAGCGCGCCGGTCAATTCGAGCAGCCGATCAGCCAGCGTCGATTTCCCATGATCGATATGCGCGATGATCGAAAAATTGCGGATGCGATCAGTGATCATTACTTAGTGGTCAGTAGTCAGTTGTTAGTCGTCAGTTGTTAGTTAATGAGAACAATCAGGATTTTGCAACTAACCACTGACAACTAACAACTGACCAGATAAAACAAAACGAGCGCGAAACCGCACGCGCCCGTCTGGTTCAGCGTCGCTTCGGGTTTTTCAGTCGTTGATGTGTTCGTCGACGTAGTCCCGAGCTTTCTGTTTATCGTTGTAATCCTTGATCCAGTCGGTGTTGCGAATAATCCAAATGATGTGATCTTTCGCAAAGTCGGTATACGAATTAGTGATCCGGCCATTAGCGTCCATCAGTCCCAGTTTTTGATTGACGCGTTTCATGAGCTCGCTGTCACCCGTCACGCTCGCGGCATAGTACAGCTTGTGCCGATCGTCATCCGACATGGATGACGACGAACTGCTCGACGAAGAGTTATTGTTTGAATTGCCATTTGAGTTGCGATTCGAATTCGAATTGGAGCTGGAGTTGTAATTTGAGTTTCCGTTACTGTTAAAGGCCGGGTTGCGCTGATAGTAGACATAAACAGCAACAGCAATTATCGCAACAACAATCAAGCCGAGGCAGCCCGCGCCTCCACATCCGAGGGCAATCTTTTGGTTTTTAGTCATTGGGGTATCCTTTCAACAGAGTTTCGGCGCCAGCAAGACTTCTCACCGCTGTGAATCTGAGTATCTAAGGTTTTTGTTTCGGCGGTGACGGGGACGCTTGCACCGTCGGTTTCGATTGGGGGGGTAGCTCAATCTTGATGCTGGCGCGAATCATGTCCCACGCCGCCGCGGATCTGGCTATTTCACGTTCCGAGCCCAACTGCGAAAGATTAACGAACCGGTCAGAAACGATGCGATAGAAAGAATCCAGTCCGCCCGGCTCACGATCGAGGACGGCGCGGATCTTTATGCCGTCCGCCGGGCCGCCAGAGATCTCGGTGGATGCATTCGCGCGGGTTGGACGCAAACCATTCTGCTGAAGTGTATCCACGAAACCGTCGACGTACTTGTCCTGAATTATCTTTTTCGCTTGTGCTTCTTTATCGGGACTCTTTAACCATTCGCGCGGAGCGCGCACGCGCAGTTCCGCGTAACCGTCGCCGCGGACGATCTGAATCTGTTGCATCTGCGGTGTGCTTTGATCGCTGATCTGCCAACCGGCGGGATAATCAAAGGACAAGCCCTCTTTGGCGAAATGATTGACTGCCGGCGCAGTCGTTTGCACCGGTGCCGGCGTTTGCCCAAACCCACCAACTATTATCAGAAGAAGCGAGCAGCCACCCGCGAGAATTTTCGTCGATTTCATAAGATCTCCCAGGTTCCGTTACGGAAGCCTGAAAGCTTACTTCATCTTCGCCATCCAGTCGATGCAGCGCTCCAGTTCGGATCGCGGTAGGACTGCCAGTCACCCGACAGCCCCCGCACAGATCCCGGCGTGCAGTTTTTCCGCACCGGGCTCTTCGTAGATACTCACCTCCGCAGGAAGACTCAACGTGACGCTGCCAGACAAGATTTCGGACGCCCGACAATGTGCGGTCGAATCAGAGTGAAGTGCTGAATCAGCGCCCGATAGCCAGCCCACGTATAACTCTGGCGCTGGCTTCGTCGATTCAGCCACTTCAGATGCAGCCGTTGCACCTGCTGAAAAAACTCGTTCAAGCTGTCGTAGTTGCCGCGCACTCCGTAGTAGTTGTAATACCCACGAAGCTTGGCATTTAGCCGCTGGAACTGTTCCCTCACCCGGCGATGGCGATTCTGCTTACACCATTCGGCTACGCGTTTGACTGAGCTGCGAAACTTCTTTCGCGAGGTGCGCCGCTGCAGACGTGCTTGTCCTTTGCGGTCGATGCCCCAACGAAACTCGAAACCCAGAAAGTCAAAACTGGTTTCTCCGCGACGGTAGCGACTGAACGGTATTACCCGTGTCTTCTCCGCCGCCAGTTCCAGTCCGAACTTCTGCAAACGCTCTTCCAGCTCACCGTAAAAGCGTTGCGCATCTTCTTCCCGTCCGAAGCGACACACGAAGTCGTCTGCGTATCGGTGCAGGAATGCTGCGCCTCTACAGCTGCGCTGAAACACTCTCTCGAACCACAAATCGAGCGCGTAGTGCAGGTACACATTCGCCAGTATCGGGGAGATGATACCGCCCTGCGGCGTTCCTCCCTCCGGTCTTAGCACCTTACCGTCTGTGTCCAGCACTCCGGCTTTCAACCACTTCTTGATCAAGCGGAGTATCGCCTGGTCATCAATCCGCTCCGCCAACATCCGCATCAACCATTCATGCGAGAGGTTGTCGAAGAAGCCTTTGATGTCCGCTTCCACCACGTGATGATAGCCACCGAACTGCAGCTTCACCGTTAGCTGGTCCACTGCATCCAGGGCTCCCACTCGTGGCCGATACCCGTAACTGCATGACAGAAAGTCCTGCTCGTAGATTGCTTCCAGCAGCCGCTTTACTGCCAACTGCAGCAGCTTGTCTTCCGTGGCTGGTATCCCGAGCGGGCGCATTCGTCCTTCGCCCTTCGGAATATATTGCCGCCTTACCAGTCTGGCCCGGTAACTCTTCCGCTTCAGTCGCTCCACCAGTTGGTGAATGTTCTCTTCGAGGTTTGCTTCGTATTCAGCCGCACTTACCCGGTCGACGCCTAAAGCCGCGTCTTTCCGCAGCAGCCGCCAACTGTCACGCAGCAACTCCTCGTTGAGTTCTCTGTAGAGGTTGCGAAACCGGTATCGCTTCTCGCTCTTGGCCTTCTTCGCTATTCCCAACAGGGAGGTTTGCACTGTTGTCCGTTCCTTCATGCTCGGTCAGTGTTTCCTTTGCTGGCTACGTATCCACGTCAGCCCCTTCCCCTTGTGAACGGCTCTCCCGTTCGCTGAGTACTATGAGCTGATCTGACTCCCAAATAGTCTTCGGCTCACCTTCTTTTGGTCAGCTTCACCTACCTGCCCGCGCAGGAACCATCTGGGCCTCCCAAGTTCTTTGGTGTTTCTCTTCACACATGCCACGCTCTTTCCCGACCCCGGCAGACCCTCGACAACCTCACCTTTATCGGTTGCTCTGTTTTGGCTTCTGGAACACTAAAACCATCGCCGTCTGCTTCATTATTATTCACGAGGCTGTATCAAGCTTCAGAGAGTGCGGTCTCCCTTACGGCCTATGTGATTCCCTGTGTACGCTTCAACCGTTTCGTTCGGCTTTGACTCCACCTCCTCACGGCTGCAACACTCGGTACGAGTGGTTGGTTAGTCCTTACTCGACTGGGACTTTCACCCAGTCAGAAACACCAAGCTTTGCTTGGCGCACTAGTGTCCTAATTTGAAATTAAGGTTCTAAGGTATGGGAGGTCTGACACCTACAACTAACGTCGTTGGCTGTCCCGCATCTCGGCGTCGGAACTCTAACGGGAGACGGGTAGCACTAAATGCTTCTAAGATTGCCTCTGTCGGAGGGCTTTCTGGCGCACCAAGTATTAAGCCGCGTTCTGGCTCAAAACCGCGAGGCACAAGGCTGAATCGAGATATCACTACTGCCCAGCCTGCTCTTCTGAAAACGTCAGCAAGCTG